>ERZ1034952.1890-NODE-1890-length-16286-cov-4.835931_pt1 | contig 16286 bp, 14 predicted proteins | sample MGYA00520625_ERZ1034952 | MGnify/ENA primary metagenome ERZ1034952 (study PRJEB33766, sample SAMN09781773) | gut metagenome | biome: gut microbiome | host: Homo sapiens | place: Madagascar | study: EMG produced TPA metagenomics assembly of the PRJNA485056 data... | reverse complement strand
CGGCGGCGGGACGGCGGAGGAGATAACCGCACAGATACGCGAGCTTATCGACGCAGAGGACGCGCGGCACCCACTAAGCGACAACGCGCTGTGCAAAGCGCTTGCGGAGCGAGGCTACGAAGTGGCGCGCCGCACCGTCGCAAAATACCGCGACGAGGCAGGAATACCCCCGGCGACCGGCCGGAAAAAACGTTGACTGTAACAGCTGACAGTAAAATAATTTTACACCTTTGAGTGTGCATTTTACACCGATGGACGGAGCTGTACCCGAATGTGGTTCGGATACGGCTCCGTTTTTTAAGCAATTACGGCACTTTCCGCGGCGGCAGCGCAAAATGCGCCAATTTGAAAAGTTGGCACGCGATTTGCTGTGTATAAAAGTGAGCATTTTATGAGACGGCGAAGCGGCTGTCTTTGAAAATAAAATTAACATCAAAAAGGAGAACAAGAGGATGAAGATGTTCATTAACGGCAAGCCCGTCGATTCGTCTGACCGCGAGGTAATCGAGGTCATCAACCCCGCGACGAATGAGGTCATCGACACCGTTCCGTCCGCCACCGAGCAGGATGTGCACGACGCGATAACCTATGCCGTCGAGGGCGAAAAGGAATGGCGCAAGGTTCCGCTGCATAAGCGCATGGCCATGATGCAGAAGTTCGTCGATCTCTTCATGGAGGAGGAGACACATAAGCGTCTCGCCCTTGTCCAGTGCAAGGAGATAGGCAAGCCCTACAAGGAGTCCTACAACGACTTCGGCGGCTTCAAGGCGCATATCGAAGGCTTCATCTCCGCCGCGCGCAACAACCTCGGCGGCACGACGATACCCTTCGGCGTGCAGGCCGGCATGGAGAACGACTTTGACGTCTCCATCCGTGAGCCTATCGGAACCATCATCGGCATAATTCCATTCAACGCGCCCCTGACTCTGTTTGCAAAGAAAGTCGCCCCGGCTCTGCTCAGCGGCAACTGCTGCATCGTCAAGCCTGCGAGCGACGACCCGCTCACCGTGCTGCTGCTCTCTGAGCTTATGTATGAGGCGGGCTTCCCCGGCTACGCTTACCAGTGCGTCACCGGACGCGGCGAAAGCGTCGGCGAGTGGCTCACCGCGGACGACCGCATCGCGGGCGTGAACTTCACCGGCAGCACCACCGCCGGCAAGCGTGTCGCCGAAAACTGCGGCCGCAACCTGAAATATCAGAGCCTTGAGCTTGGCGGCAACGCGCCGATGATAATTTGCGCAGACGCGGACATCGACAACGCTGTCAACGAAGCAACCGCCTGCCGCGCCTTCTACATGGCCGGTCAGATCTGCTCCGTGCCCAAGCGCTTCATCGTCCACCGCAGTATACACGACGAGTTCGTCGAAAAGCTGCTCGCAAAGGTCAAGACCGTAAAGGTCGGCGACCCGATGGATCCTCAGACCACGATGGGCACGCTCATCAGCGAGAAGGCCGCGAAGCGCGTTGAGGCGCAGGTCAACAAGGCTATCGAGCAGGGCGCAAAGCTCCTTCTCGGCAACGAGCGCCATGGCGCGTTCTACGGCCCCACCGTGCTTGACGGCGTGGACGGCAGCATGGACATCGCGCACGATGTCGAGGTGTTCGGCCCCGTGTTCCCGGTAATGACCTTCGATACTCTCGAAGAGGCCATCGCCATCGCAAACGACACCAAGTACGGCCTTGGATCCTGCATCCTGACCAAGGATCTGAGCGTCGCTATGAAGGCGGCTCTTGAGCTTGAAGCCGGTTCCGTCGTCATCAACGGCCAGAGCCTGTACCGCAACCTCCTCACCCCCTACGGCGCGAACAAGGACAGCGGCCTCGGCCGTGAGGGTCAGACCCAGACTTTGCTGGCAATGACCCAGACCAAGAACATCGTGTTCAAAAACATCCTGAAGTAACGGGCGGAAACGCCGTTATGATAGCACCCCGGAAAAACTAAAGATTGGAGAGAGGAAACTTGATCAAAGCAACCAAAAAGCTCATGCAGTTCGTCGAGTTTGTCGTGACTGTCATGTTCGCAATCTCTGTTGTCCTCGTCATAGCGCAGGTCTTCTGGCGCTACGTACTGGGCGACCCCATCACATGGACCAACCAGATATCCAGAGCGCTGTTCTGCTGGATGACCTATCTCGGCATCCCCATCCTGTTCAGCCGCAACATCCTCATGTCCTTTGACCTCGTGCAGGACGCGATACATGGCGCGGCGAACATCTGGCTGAAGATAGGCTTCAGAGTTCTCGGCCTGTTCTTCTGCGTCTGCTGGTTCATATTCAGCTGGGAGCTGTGCTCCAAATCCGTCGGGCTTGTGTTCCCCGGCATTGCGATCCCCAAAAACGCACTCTACGGCGCGCAGAACGTCTGCTGCGCACTGCTGTTCATCGTTCAGTTCAGTCAGATATTTGAGCTGGCCGGCGGGCTGAAGGCTCTCAAGAGCGGGAAGGAGACGGAGAAATGATTCTTTGGATATGCATCGCAATATTTGTGGCGCTGCTCATAATCGGCGCGCCCATCATCCTCTGCCTCGGCATTCCGCCTATCATTTGGCTGCTTCAGAACGGCCGCGTTCCGAACATGGTCATGGGTCAGAAAATGTACACCGCGGTCGACAGCTTCTCGCTCATGGCAATCCCGTTCTTCATGCTTGCCGGTCAGGTCATGGAGCGCACGGGCATAACGGAAGCGATAGTCGACTTCGCAAACGCCGTCATCGGCTGGGTGCGCGGCGGTCTCGCCTGTACGGTCGAGCTTGCCGGTATGCTCATGGCCGGTATCTCCGGTTCCTCCAACGCTGACGCTTCCGCTCTCGGCGCGATCTGCCTGAGAGCGCTCAAGAAGGGCGGCTACGAGGAGGGCTGGGCTGCGGCGATAGTTGTCTCCGCGTCCGGTATCGGCCCGATCATCCCGCCGAGCATCATTATGATCGTCTACGCCACCGCCGCCGGACTTGACATCGGCCAGCTCTTCACCGCCGGTATCGTTCCGGGCATCTGCCTTGGCGTTGCGTACATGCTCGTCTCCGTCAATTATGCCAAGCGTCACAACATCCCGAAGATCCCATTCAAGGGCTTCAAGCACGTGTGGGAGACCTTCAAGAAAGCCATATGGGCGCTGCTCATGCCGGTCATCATCATCGGCGGTATCCTCGGCGGCCTCTTCACCGCTACCGAGTGCGGCGTTATCGCAACCGTTTACGGCGTCATCTACGGCCTGATCGTCAGAAAGATCAAGCCCCGCGACCTCTGGAAGTCCCTGAAGGAGGGCATCCTCGCCGCCGTCGGTCCCATCTCCCTCATCGCAATATCCTCTATCTTCAGCTACATGCTTGCCCGCGAAGGCGTCACCGCAAGCATCGCAAGCTTCCTTGAGACCAATATCAACAGCCAGTTTGGCGTCATGGGCTTCTGCGCTCTGATATGCATCGTCGCCGGATGCTTCGTTGACGGCACCGCCACCATGCTCCTGCTCACCCCGATCTTCGTCCCTGTCGTTCAGGCGATGGGCATCGACATGATGCAGTTCTCCATGATCTTCATGATTACCATCATGTCCGGCGGTATGACTCCTCCGGTCGGCTCCATGCTCTTTGTTATCTCCAGTATCGACGGCACCCCCATCAGCAAAATGGTCAAGCCCATCATCCCGTTCATGCTTGCGCTTATCGCGGTCGTGATCCTCATCATGCTCGTTCCCGGCATCGCAAGCTGGCTGCCCGGCCTGATCTACGGCTGATAACTCAAGAGCTATTCCGCCAAAGGCGGCATAGATAAAACGAAAAGAAACCAAAAAACAGGAGGAAAACAGAATGAAGAAAACCTTAGCATTTGTCCTCGCGCTGTGCATGATCTTTGCACTCTGCGCCTGCGGCAGCAACGCAAACACCCCCGCCCCCACTCAGAACAATGACGCACAGGGCGGCACCGAAGCCCCCGCCATCGAGGGCGGCATCGACGCGCTCGACCCTATCACCATCGTCTTCGCAACCCCGAACGCAAACGTCAACATCGAGAGCGAATACGCTCAGAAGTGGATGGCGGCCGTCACCGAGAAGTCCGGCGGCAAGATCACCTTTGATTACACCGACTCCGGCGCTCTCGGCAACTACGAAGAGCTGCTCGAAGGCACCATCAACGGCATCTACGACCTGACCATCACCGAGCCTTCCTACCTTGAGACCTACGTTCCCGAAGCAAACCTCCTCAGCCTGCCGATGCTTTACAGCAGCTACGAAGAAGCTGACTGGATACTCGACGGCGAGGTCGGCCAGTGGTTCGATGGCCTGTGCCGCAATGCCGGCGTTGAAGTTCTCAACTACTTCTACTGCGGCTTCCGCTACATCATCTCCGAGAGCGAGATAACCTCTCTCGACACCGCGAAGAACGTCATCATCCGCTCCCCGAACATCCAGACCTACCTCGACACTCTCCAGATGCTCGGCTTCAAGTGCGAGACCATGGCATTCTCCGAGGCTTACACCGCAATGGAGACCGGCGTTATCAGCGCCGTTGAGTGCCCTCTCCAGAACCTCTACACCACCGGCTACTATCAGCTCTGCCCCTACCTGCTCGGCTCCCGCCACATGCTCAGCGCCAACTCCATCGTTGCCAACGAGGCATTCTGGGCAGATCTGGCCCCTGAGTACAAGGAAATCATGCTCTCCGTTCTCGATGAAATCACCGCCGAGGAGCGCATCGAGTGCGCAGCCCGCGAGGATCAGTTCCTTGCCGACTTCGCCGAGAAGGGCACCACCTTCAACGAGTTCGACGCTGATTCCAAGGCAAAGATAAACGAGATGTTCTCCAGCTACTGGACCGAGAAGGTCTCCACTCTGGGCGACGAGGCCGTCTCCATGCTCAACCTCATCATCGACCATAAGGGTTGATTTATCAGGCAGAGGGCGCAATTAAAAACGCGCCCTCTTTCCGCAACGAAAGGAGAACCCCCGCAATGATGAAGATAGAAGCTTCAAGATCGGCGTTCTCATCCTGCAACGACCGGTTTATGAAAAACTATAAGGAGGACGTCCCGTTTGAACGTCAGATGGAGATCCTCCGCGACATCGAGTATGTCGACGCGATACCCGTGACCTATGATCCAGCCGTCAATCCCAAGGAGAGACGCGATTTCATGGCGCAGTACGGCATTGCCCCCGGCACCATCGTTGTCGATACCTATTCCCAACCGCGCTTTGCGAAGGGCACCCTTACCAGCCGCGACGCCGGACTGCGCCGCGAATTCGTCGAGAAATCTAAGCTGGCAATGGACTTCTGCAAGGAGATAGGCGGCGCGGACATTATGCTGTGGCTCGCGCATGACGGCTATGACTATCCGTTTGAGGATGATTACGCCGAACGCTACGGCTGGCTCGTCGAGAATCTGCACGAGATAGCCTCCTACCGCAGCGACGTCAATGTCACCATCGAGTATAAGCCCGCCGACCCGCACATCTATCAGTATGTCTCCACCGCGCCCAAGGCGCTGACGATATGCAACGAGGTCAACCTCCCGAACATGGGCATCATCCTTGACTACGGCCACGCACTGGTCGCGGGCGAGAACCCGGCGGAGAGCGTCGCGCTTATCGACCGCTATAAGAGACTGTTCCATATCCACCTCAGCGACTGTTACAGCAAGACCGATGATGACTTCCTTATCGGCAGCATCACCGTGTGGCGTACGCTGGAGTTCTTCATGCAGCTTCAGGACGTCGGCTACGAGGGCAACTACGTGCTCGATATCTGGCCGCCGCGCATGGACGGCATCGAGGCCACCAAGGTCTCCGTCCGCCGCACTCTCGGCATGTGGGAGATCGCAAATAGCCTCCCGCGCGACGAGTTCAAGCGCCTGCGCCGCGAGAACAACGTCCCTGCAATATACGACCTGCTGACCTCTAAGGTTCTGCATATCTGATAAAACGGAGGAAGAAACATGGAAAGATTCTGCTGGAAGGGGCACGTCAACCCCGGCAAGCTTGAGGAATATGCCGCAAAGCACAACGCCATGTATGAGACGCATCCGGAAATGGAGGAGCTTATGCGCGCCGCCGGTATGCGCAACTATTCCATCTGGGCAAACGGCGAGGACACAATCGGCTACTATGAGTACATCGGGGCTGAACGCAAGGCCGAGGTGTATGAGCAGCACAGGGATATCCTCGAAAAGTGGAACGAGAACATGGAGGGACTGTCCGGCATGGATCTCGACGCCGACGGCAAGCCCAAGGTGTGGAAAATGATCTGGCTGATGGAGTGATAATGATATGAGTGAAAGCTATTCCAAGCCCAAACTGGTTCAGGTCGGCCTCGTAGTGCGCGACCTTGACAAGACGATGGAGCAGTTCAAAATCCTGCTCGGCGCGGAGCCGAACCGCGTCATTGAGAAATCTCCCGCCGCGCCCGGCCCGAAATATTATCTCGGCGAGGAGCGCGACTTCTACCAGCGCGCCGCACTGTATCAGATGAACGGCATTGAGTTCGAGATACTCCAGCCGTACAATGATCGCTCCGCACTGACGGATTTCCTCGATGAGCACGGCGACGGAATTCACCATGTCGCATTCGACACGGATAATTTCGACGCGTTTGAAAAGCATCTCAACGAAAACGGGGTTCAGCTCATCCAGACCGGCCCCAATTCGCGTCATCCCGCTCTCAAGTGGGGCTTCTTCAACACCAACGATAAGCTCGGCACCATGATAGAGGTGACCAATTTTGAGGAAGTGGCAAAGCTTGAGGCGCAGGAAAAAGAGAAAAAATGATTCTGTAAATTTATAACAGCGAATAACCGTGCTGGGGCGTTTTGCCCTGCACGGTTATTCGGGCTATTTGAGAGACCCCGTAAGACGGGCAAAAAGCGACTTTTGGAGGCGTAAAATGGCACTTGATAACGCGAAAACCTTTTTGTTTGACATGAATTTCAATGAGGAGCTGCGCACAAAGCTGAAGGAGCTTTTGCCCGGCAGCGGCAAAATGACGAGGCCGGAACGCATCGCCGGGGCGGCCGAAGCCGCGCGGAAGCTGGGCTATGACTTCAGCGCCGAGGAGCTTGAGAAGGCGATGGAGGAGTACGGCGACAACGATGCGCTTGAGCTGGAAGCGGTGACGAGCCACGCCGGAGTCTGCACCTCGACCGTGCAGAACCGCGACACCTGCGCCGCCTCGGTCGAGACGGGCATCTGGTGCACCGCGCAGACCTCGCCCGCGACTGTCGGCTCCACGTTCATGTCGATGTGATGCGGTATATCCTATCTCCGGGCTACGCGCTTCGCGGCTGGCAGAGAGCGCCGCATGCGCTGCTGGAGCTTGCGTCGAACAGCGTCACGTTTCTCGGCCGGGAGCGCTTCATGCTGCTGCATAACTGCGACGGACTCCATGAGATATCCGCCGCGGGGATGACGGAGCCGCAGCGCGCGATGCTGGAGGAATACCTCGCCCGCGGTGTCATCGAGCCGTGCGGCGGCGGGCGGACGCTTGCGGAGCGGCAGAAGTGGCGCGTCTATCCCGCGCGCTATAAGGCCGCGGCGCAGTGGTCGATAACGGGGCGCTGCAATCTGCGCTGCCGCCACTGCTTCATGTCCGCGCCCGAAGCCGCGCTCGGCGAGCCGAGCTTAGAACAGTGCCTAGACGTCGTCGCCCAGCTCGCGGAATGCGGCGTGGGCAGCGTGTCGATCACGGGCGGGGAACCGCTGGTGCGCCGGGACTTCTGGCAGATAGTCGACGCGCTGTGCCGCGAAGGGATAAGGATCACGACGCTGTTCACAAACGGCGTCCTGCTTGATGGCGCGGTGCTTGACGGCTTCGAGTCGCGCGGACTTCACCCGCAGATACAGTTCAGCTTTGACGGCGTGGGCTGTCACGACTGGCTGCGCGGAGTCGATGGCGCGGAGCGCGCTGTTACCCGCGCAATGCGCCTGAGCGCGGAGCGAGGCTTTGAAGTCTCCGCCGCGATGTGCCTCAACCGGCGCAATGCCGGGACACTGCGGGACACCGTGCGCGCACTCTCGGAACGGGGCTGTTCGGGACTGAAGGTCAACAATACCTGTGCGGCGGGCGAGTGGCTGGCTCAGCGCGGCGACGCGCTGAGCGATTCCGAGTGCTTCGCACTGTATCTGGACTATATTCCGCAGTTCTTCGCCGACGGCGCGCCGCTGAGTCTGATGCTCGACGGGATGTTCGCCTACTCGAAGGACGAGCGGCGCGGTTTCGTCCCGTATGTGCGCGGCGGGGAGAGTGGTACGCTCCTGTGTCCGCATATCCGGCGCGAACTGTACGTCAGCCCGCAGGGGCGGGTGCTGCCGTGCATGTCCTTGGCCGGGAGCGCGATAGAGCGCTGCTTCCCCTTGCTGTTTGAAACGCCGCTGTGCGATATCCTCGGCGACTCGGACTACATGCGCCGCGCCGACCTCCGCCTTGCGGACTATCTTGCGCACAACGCGGACTGCGCTGACTGCAAATATGCAGAGCGCTGCTGCGGCGGCTGCCGTGCGTCGGCGATCGGATGTGACGGGCTGGATTACCTCGCCCGCGACGAAAAAGCCTGCGCCTTCTTCCGCGAGGGCTGGGCGGATAAAATAACCGAACTGGACTTAACGCATAATATTACGGCCTCTCGAAGGCATGAAACATCAAAACCCCAAGCTTGGGAGGTAAAACTATGAAACCTATTGCGCTTCTGGTGAACAGCGAAGACATGTTCACCACCGCGAAGGACGCCATCGCCCACGCCGGCGCCGAGGACGACGTCGAGATGATAATGACTCACACCTATGAGGAGAGTCTGAAGATCGCCCGCAACTACAAGGCGGCGGGCGGCCTGTGCATCATCGCCCGCGGCGGCCATGCGCGCTACCTGCGCGCGTCAAATCTGGGGCTGCCGATCACGGCGATACCGTTCATGGGCAACGACATCGCGGCCATGCTCGTCCGTGCGACGAACGAGTGGGGCGAGTTCGCCGTCATCGGCAATGCAACAATGGTGCAGATGACGCGCGAACTTGAGCGCCCGATAGGCGCGAAGATACACTATTACGAGATACGCCAGTGGGCCGATTTTGACACGATATTGAGCCAACTGCGCGACGCGGGCATAAAGGCGGTCATCGGCGGCTACGACGTGACGCGCGCCGCCCGCGCCTACGGTATCCATGACTACTGCATCCGCACGAGCGAATATGAGATAATCACCGCCATCATCGAGGCGAAGGGCGTAGTCTCCGCCCTCGTGCGCGATCAGCACTGGGACAAGCTCTTCGAGGCCGCGCTCGATACCATCAGCGAGGGCGTCATAGTTATCGACAGCAAGGGCGCGGTCTCCCACGCGAACCGCCGCGCCATCAAGCTTCTCGGTACGGGCGGCGAGCTCGGCGGCCTCCCGCTGCCGGAGATGCTGGACATGAAGGACAAGGCGCTCAGCGAGGGCGCGCCTATATACGACGAGCTGTATGAGTATAACGACTATAAGTTCACGGCTTCATTCCTGCCGATAAGGGAGCAGGAAAACAGCCTTGTCATCGTGATGCAGGAGGTTGAGTACGTCCATAAGATCGAGCGTAAGATACGCCAGAAGCTTGCAAATAAGGGACTTATCGCCAAAAACAGCTTTGACAATATCTGTGCAGAAAGCCCGATACTCAAAAAATCCGTGCAGACCGCAAAGCGCTACGCCGTCGCAAATTCCTCCGTACTCATCTCCGGAGAGACCGGCACGGGCAAGGAGATGTTCGCCCAGAGCATACATAATTACAGCCGCCGCCGTGGGGAGGCCTTTGTTGCCGTCAACTGCGCGACGATACCGGCAAACCTGCTGGAATCGGAGCTGTTCGGCTATGTCGAAGGCGCATTCACGGGCGCGAAGCGCGGCGGCAAAATGGGCTTGTTCGAGCTTGCGCACAAGGGGACGATATTCCTCGACGAGATAGGCGAGACGAGTCTCGACATGCAGGCGCGGCTGCTGCGCGTGCTGGAGGAGCACGAGATAATGCGCGTCGGAGACGACAAGGTCATCCCGGTCGATATCCGCGTTATCGCCGCCTCGAACCGCGACTTGAAGAAGATGGTGGACGAGGGCAGCTTCCGCAGCGACTTCTATTACCGGCTCGACGTGCTGTCTCTGAAGCTCCCGCCGCTGCGCGACTGCAAAGAAAATATTGAAACACTGATTCATAATTTTACAGCGCGTTACGCTTCCGAGAATGGCAGAAGGACGCTTGAATATACGCCTGAAGCGATGAAATTGCTGGTAGATTATGAGTGGCCGGGCAATGTCAGGGAGCTGAAAAACGTTGTCGAGCGCCTTGTCGTGACCTGCGGCGACGACTGCATCGACGCCGGACGGGTCATGGACGCGCTGCATATAACGGCTCCGTTGCCGGTGAAAACCGCTCCGTCAGGGGAGGGGACGCTGGACGAGGCGGAGATGCGCCTGATAAAAAGAACGCTCGCCGAGTGCGGCGGAAACAAGACTCAGGCCGCGAAACGCCTCGGAATAAGCCGCCCGACACTGCACCGCAAGCTGCGCATAATGGAGGGCGGAAATGCGGATTGACGCGCTCAACTGCGGCGGAGCAGCCCTCGCGGAATACTGCCGCGGCAGACATGAGCTGTGCGCCGCCGGTGTGTTTAGCTCAGGGATATACCTTGAGGACGCGTCGGGCGGACTCGTCATGCTGCACGACGTGAACTGCGGCAGCCTGCCCTTCGGCGTTGCGGGTCGCGGAATAAAAGACCGTGCGAAGGAGCTTGGAATAAGCGCGGGTGACGCGCTGATCATCGACGGCGGACGGCTCCTGCGGGCTGACGGAACGCTCCTTGCAAACATCGGGTATACGCCGGAAAACCCAGTGATTCCAATGCTTTCAGCCGATGAGTGGACAGCGTTTATCCGCCGCGAGGGCGGCAGATTGTTGGCGGAATCGGGGCGTTCACAGCTCGCAATTTTCGCGTCCGTGTGCAGTGAAGATATCGACCGCGCCTCGCTTGATGACCCCTTCGCCGCGGCGGGACTTGCCGGTATGCGGCGGCTTGAACGCGGGCTTGCTGCCGGCGACGGCGCAGAAATCTCCACGGGGCTTGACGGCCTGCTCGGACTTGGCCGCGGCCTCACCCCGTCGTTTGACGACTTCATTGTAGGCGCGGCGGCGGCGCTGAATTTCTGCGTGCGCGAGTTTTCCGTTGAGCTGTCCGGACGCGCGGAGCTGTGCCGCGTGATGACGGAAAAGTCGGATCGGACGAATAAATACAGTGCTGCGTATCTCCGCGCCGCAGCTGCCGGCGGGAGAATTTCTGCGATAGACGATATGCTCGCCCTCGCCGGAAGCGGGGAGTGGCCTGCCGCGGCGGAGCGGCTTCTGTCGGTCGGCGGAAGCTCAGGCGCGGACATGACATCGGGCTGCATTTTCGCGGCGAGAATAATTTCCGGGGGTTAAGAAAAGTTGGCACGGGTATTGCTATTAATAAATCAGGTAGATACCCAAGCACCATATAACAAATCAAGGAGGACCAAATCTATGGCCGATAGAGAAACCATCGAGCGCCTGAAAGACCAAGCGCTTGAAATGCGCGAGCTGGTGCTCAAGCTCTCCGCAAAGACCGTTATCCATCTTGGCGGCGACCTTTCCATGGCGGACATGATGACCGCTCTGTACATGTACAAGATGAAGAAGAATCTGGACTACCCAGGCAAGTGGCCGGAGAGGGATCGTTTCGTGCTCTCCAAGGGTCACGGCGCAGGCTGCCTCTACATCGCAATGGCGATGGCGGGCTACGGCAGCATCGACGAGATATTCAACACCTACGGCGCATGGGGCAGCCGCTACGGTATGCACCCCTGCAAGAACCAGAACCCCGGCATGGAGGTCTCCTCCGGCTCTCTGGGTCACGGCCTGACTCTCTGCTCCGGCCTCGCGCTTGCAGCAAAGGAACGCGGCGATAAGCACCACGTTTTCACCATGCTTGGCGACGGCGAATGCAACGAGGGCGCTATCTGGGAAGGTGCAATGCTCGCCGCGCACTACAAGCTCGGCAACCTCGTCGCGCTGGTTGACAGAAACATGGTCAGCCTCAGCTCCCCCACCGAGGAGTACTACGGCGGCCTGAAGCTTGAGCCGCTGGGCGACAAGTTCAAGGCCTTCGGCTGGAACGTTGTCGAGATAAACGGCAACTGCATGGAGGAAGTCGTCGACGCGCTCGACAACATCCCCGAAGCCGACACCGACGTTCCCACCGTCATTATCGGACACACCATCAAGGGCTACGGCGTCTCCTTCATGGAAGGCACGCCAAAGTGGCACCACGGTATGCTGACCGATCCCGAACTGCTTGCGCAGGCTCTCGAAGAAGTCAAGCAGACCCGCTACAAATAAGGAGGGGATTACAATGATGAAAACCTATGGACTTCGTGAGAAGCTTGGCAACGCAAGACCCGATCTGGATCATGCGATGCAGAAGTACGCCGTTGAGCATCCTGAGTTTCGCCTGATATCCGCCGACGTCGGCCGCGCGGGTATGCCTGAGTTCATAACAAAGTTCCCGAAGCAGTACTACAATACCGGTATCGCCGAAATGGCGGCGATGGATCTGGCTGCCGGCATGGCGCTTGAGGGCTACAAGCCTTGGGTGTACGGCATGTCCGTGTTCAACACCCTGCGCGCGGGCGAAGGCATCCGCACCAACATGTGCTACCAGCACGCAAACGTCAAAATAATCGGTTGCAACACCGGCCTGTGCCAAGGCCCCTGCGGCTCCACGCACTACGCGCTGGAGGATCTTGCGATCCTGCGCACCTTCCCGAACCTCGTCCTCTGCGCTCCCTGCGACGCCGCACAGGCTGTCAAGGCGTTTGAGGCCGCAAACGAGATTGACGGCCCCGTCTACCTGCGTCTCGGCAACGGCCGCGGCGAGTCCGACGTTTACGCCGAGGACTACAAGTTTGAGTTCGGCAAGGGCATTGAGATATTCGATGGCAAGGACGGCTATATCATTGCCTGCGGCATGATGGTTCCCTACGCGGTCGAGGCTGCAAAGCAGCTCAAGGCAGAGGGCGTCGAGGTCGGCGTTATCGACATGCACACACTCAAGCCCATCGACAAGGAGCTGGTTCTCAAGGCGGCGAAGAACACCGGCAAGATCGTCACCGTTGAAGACGCGTTCATCATCGGCGGCCTTGGCGGCGCCGTGTGCGAGGTCGTCGCGGAGAGCGGCGTGCCCTGCAAGGTCAAGCGCCTCGGCGTTCCCGATATCTTCCCTGGCTTCGGCTCCTTTGACGAGCAGATGTCCCACCTCGGCTTCGGTGTAGAAGCAATGAAAGAGGCCATAAAGGCGCTCTGATTCACTCCCATATATCCCGCTCCTCATTCCCACGGGGGAGCGGGAATTGTGGCCAGCCGGGAAGCCTGCGCGGCTTCCCCGGCTGTGCCGCCCGCCGGACTGCGAAGCGCCCGCAAGACGGAGCGCCGCGCGGCGGAGCATTGGATTTGAGGCGGGGCCTGCACGCCTTAAGCTCCCCCTTATTTTAGCGGCCATTTGAGGAGGATTTGATAATGAATTATAAGCTCGCAGACACCGACGTTCTGGTGATAGGCGGAGGCGTCTCAGGCCTGCGTGCCGCAGTCGCTGCGGCGGAAAAAGGACAGCGCGTTGCGCTTGTCAGCAAAGGCTCCTGCGCGTCACCGGAGATAATGGGCTTCAACGCCCCCGTTATGCCCGGAGACTCCGAGGAGCTGTATTACGAGGACATAGGGAAGAGCGGATGCGGCATCAACGATAACCGCCTTGCCCGCACACTTTCACAGCGGGTCATGGGCGAGGTTGCTTGGCTTGAGAGCATCGGCGTCCACTTCAACCGGGACGAAAACGGAAACTATGTCGCCATCCACACGCTCGGCACAAGATATCCGCGGCTTATAAAGTCCGGTATGTCCAGCGGCGTCACGGAGATGAACGCGCTGCTGAAGCTGTGCGATAAACTTGGAATAAAGCAGTATATGCCGGTAGATATCCTCGGGCTTATCAAAGTCGGGGAGAAAGTCTGCGGGGCATACGGTGTTGACAATAAAGATCAGGCAGTGTTCTTCAGCGCGAAGTCCGTCGTACTGGCGACGGGCGGCTGTGGAGCCATTCAAAGCTTTTCCACCTACCCAAAGGCGCTGGTCGGCGACGGCTACGCAATGGCCTATGAGGCGGGGGCAACGCTGGTAGACATGGAGCTTCAGCAGTTTGAGCCGTGCTGCTTCGTCTATCCCAAGCAGATTGAGGGCAAGGTCATAGCGACCACGCTACTGCGCCACGGCGCGGAGCTTCTCAACGGCGAGGGGCACGAGTTCATGGCCGACTACGGCCTGACCCGCGAGAACGCGCAGAAGGGCAGCCTTTCCCGCGCAATGGAAGAGGAAGTGCGCGCCGGACGCGGCACTCCGCACGGCGGCATCTATTACAACATGACCATGATGAGCCCGGAGATGCTGTATAAGGATCACGCCATCTTCACAAAACCCGCCGTTGAGATCGGCATGGATCTCACGAAGGAAATGCCTGAGATGATGCCCGCGTCGCATACGAATCTCGGCGGCGTTATTATCGACTGCGGCGGCAGAACCGAGATACCGGGGCTCTTCGCCTGCGGTGAAGTCACGGGCGGTCTGCATGGCGCGAACCGCCTCGGCGGCGGCGCGGGAGCGGAGACCGTTGTGTTCGGGCACCTCGCGGGGGACAGCGCGGCGGAATACGCGCTGGGCGCGGATGCACCGGACGGCGCGACGCTTGACGCCGCATGCGATGAGGTCATGCGTGAGCTTAAAGCGCTCTGCGTGCGCGAAGGGGAGAACCGGCTGGAGGATATCCGCCGTGAGCTCGGCGAGACGCTGCACCGCGAGATGGGTATCCTGCGTAGCCGCGAGAGTATTGCCCGCGCGGCGGAGACGGTCAGCCGCCTGAAAGCGGAGCTTGAGCAGAGCGCTGCCGGCAGCGTAAACGCCGCGGCGGACTATATCCACTGCCGCCATATGCTGCTTCTGGCCGAGATACAGATCCTCGCGTCGGACACCCGTACTGAGAGCCGCGGCGTGTTCTATCGCTCCGACTATCCGGAGACCGACGAGAAGAACTGGAACAAGAACATACACATCCGCAATAACGGCGGCAAAATGGAGCTGAGCCTGCACGACGCAGTTACCGAGGCATAAAAATCCTGAAATATATCGAGGTAAGCTATGAAAAAAGCACTGAAGTTTGATGTACGCGACAATGTTGTCATTGCGCTGGAAGCGACCGTACCGGGCGACGAGATAAGCGTAAACGGCGAGGCATCCGGCGTTACGGCGGCGGACAGCGTCCCGCAGGGACATAAAATAGCCCTCAGAAACATTGCGAAGGGCGAGACTATTTATAAGTACGGGCATCCGATCGGCCTTGCGGCGGAGGATATAAGCGCGGGCAGCTATGTGCATGTTCACAACGTGCTCGACCCCATATCCAACTGGAAGGAGAACTATCTCTACCAGTATAATCCCGACTCGCTCACCGAGATTGACGACAGCCTGCGCCTTGCAGAGCTGCCGAAGCTCTACGGCTATCGCCGCCGCGACGGCAGAGTCGGCTTCAGAAACCATCTTGTCGTGCTGTCCACTGCGGTCTGCGCGAACAAGATAGTCTCCGACATCGAGTATAAATTCCGTGACGTCGTTGCCATAACGAACCCGTCGGGCTGTGTCATCCTGCCCAACGAGGTCGAGCGCATCAAGGCGATACTTCTCGGCATTGCGAGAAACCCGAATGTAGGTGCCGTGATATTCGCGGGACTCGGCTGTGAGAGTGTCGAGGCCGAGTGGTTCTACGATCAGGTCAAGGACGAAAAGCCCTGCGCGTTCGTCCGCTCGCAGAATTACGGCTCCACTGAGGCGGCCTACGAGGATCTTGAAAAGCTGGTCATCTCCATGAAGGCGGAGCTTGACAAGCAGCAGCGCGAGGAGGTCTCCGTCGCGGATATATGCCTCGGCGTCAAGTGCGGTGCGTCAGACTGGACGACTGCCGTTGCCTCGAACCCAGCTATCGGCTATGCGTCTGACATCGTCGTCAAAAACGGCGGAACCTCGCTCCTTGGCGAGACGGTCGGCTGGTACGGCGGCGAGGGCGTCCTGACCAAGCAGTCCAGAACCAAGGAGACTGCGGACAAGATCATCGACATGCTCACTGTCATGTATGACCGCGCCAAGTCCATGGGCAGGAGCATTGAGGAGAGCAACCCCGCCCCCGGCAATATCGCGGGCGGCATCACGACGCTGAAGGAAAAGGCGC
>ERZ1034952.1889-NODE-1889-length-16288-cov-5.791844_pt1 | contig 16288 bp, 12 predicted proteins | sample MGYA00520625_ERZ1034952 | MGnify/ENA primary metagenome ERZ1034952 (study PRJEB33766, sample SAMN09781773) | gut metagenome | biome: gut microbiome | host: Homo sapiens | place: Madagascar | study: EMG produced TPA metagenomics assembly of the PRJNA485056 data... | reverse complement strand
TGATAGGATATACATGTTTAATGATGATATTATAATAAAGGAGAGATAAATTAAATGGTTAATTTTGAACAGTGGAACGGCTTTGAAGGCCGCACATGGAAAGAGGAAATTAACGTCAGAGATTTTATTCAGAAGAACTATAAACCTTATGACGGTAATGAGGACTTTCTGGCAGCACCCACAGAGAACACCAAAAAGCTTTGGGATATGCTTCAGAAGCTTCAGAAAGAGGAACGCGCTAAGGGCGGCGTTTTGGATATGGATACAAACATTGTATCAACCCTTACGTCACATAAGCCCGGTTATATAGGCGAGGATACAAAGGATATGGAGGCTGTTGTAGGTCTTCAGACGGACAAGCCTCTTAAAAGAGCATTTATGCCTTTCGGCGGAATAAAAATGGCAGAGCAGGCATGTGAAACCTACGGTTACACTCCGGATCCTGAACTGCACAAGATATTCACCGAGTACAGCCGTACTCATAACCAGGGTGTTTTTGATGCTTACACACCTGAAATGAAGAAGGTAAGACACAATAAGATTATTACCGGTCTGCCCGATACCTACGGCAGAGGAAGAATCGTAGGAGATTATCGCCGTGTTGCTCTTTACGGAATAGATTATTTGATTGAAGAAAAGAAAAAGGATTTTGCAAATTGCGGCGGCGACGGCGTTATGACCGACAATGTTATAAGACTGCGCGAGGAGATTACTCTCCAGATAAACGCTCTTAAAGGTCTTAAAGAAATGGCTGCTATGTACGGCTTTGATATTTCGCTTCCTGCTTCAAATGCAAAAGAGGCTGTTCAGTGGCTGTATTTCGGATACCTCGGCGCAATCAAAACTCAGAACGGCGCTGCTATGAGTATCGGACGTATCTCAACTTTCCTCGATATTTATATGGAAAGAGATTTAAAAGCAGGCAAGATAACAGAGAAAGAGGCACAGGAGCTTGTTGACCATTTGGTAATGAAGCTGCGTATGGTTAAGTTTGCAAGAATTCCGAGCTATAATCAGCTGTTCTCAGGTGATCCGGTATGGGCTACTCTGGAAGTTGCCGGTATAGGCGTTGACGGACGTTCTATGGTTACAAAGAACGACTATCGTTTCCTGCATACACTTGAGAACATGGGACCGTCACCTGAGCCTAACCTTACTGTTCTTTATTCTTCAAATCTGCCGGATAACTTTAAGAAGTATGCTTCTCATATTTCTATCGAAACAAGTTCTATCCAGTATGAGAATGATGATGTAATGAAGCCTGTATGGGGTGATGATTATTCAATCTGCTGCTGCGTATCTGCAACCCAGACCGGTAAGGAAATGCAGTTCTTCGGCGCAAGAGCGAACCTTGCAAAGTGCTTGCTTTATGCTATAAACGGCGGTGTTGATGTTAAGACACGTGAGCAGGTTGGTCCGGCTTACAGACCTATTACTTCAGAATATCTTGATTATGATGAAGTTATAGAAAAGTATACCGTTATGATGGACTGGCTTGCAGGTCTTTATGTAAATACGCTTAACCTTATCCAGTATATGCATGATAAGTATTATTACGAAGCAGAAGAAATGGCGCTTATTGATACAGATGTACGCAGAACCTTTGCAACAGGTATTGCAGGCTTCTCTCATGTTGTTGACTCTCTCAGTGCTATCAAGTATGCAAAGGTAAAGGTAGAGCGTGACGAAACAGGTATCGCTGTAAACTATATAACAGAGGGCGACTTCCCGCGTTATGGTAATGATGATGACCGTGCTGATGAAATCGCTGTATGGCTGCTCAAGACCTTCCTTGACATGATCAAGAAGCGTCACACTTATCGTGATTCAGAGCCTACAACATCAATCCTTACCATCACATCAAACGTTGTTTACGGTAAGGCAACAGGTGCTATGCCTGACGGACGCCGTGCAGGAGAGCCTTTGTCACCGGGTGCTAACCCAAGCTATGGTGCAGAAAAGAGCGGACTTCTTGCTTCTCTTAACTCTGTTGCAAAGCTTCCGTATGAATGGGCGCTTGACGGTATTTCAAATACTCAGACAATCAGTCCGGATGCTCTCGGTCATAACGAGGATGAGCGTATAGACAACCTGGCACGTGTACTTGACGGATATTTTGATCAGGGTGCACATCACCTTAACGTCAACGTATTCGGAACAGAAAAACTTATTGATGCTATGGAACACCCGGAAAAGGAAGAATATGCAAACTTTACTATCCGTGTATCCGGTTATGCAGTTAAGTTTATCGACCTTACAAAGGAACAGCAGCTCGACGTTATTTCACGTACCTGCCACAAGTCTATGTAATTATTATTGTATGTGAATAAATATAGGGCAAGGGATAACCTTGTCCTATATTTTATATAATAAACTATATGGAGGGATATAAATGACAGGAAACATTCATTCTTTTGAATCCTTTGGTTCTGTTGACGGACCGGGAGTGCGTTTTGTTGTTTTTACTGCAGGATGCATTATGAGATGCCGCTATTGTCATAATCCTGATACATGGAAGGCGTGCGGCGATAACTATACGGCAGATGAAGTATTAAACAGAGCAATGCGCTATAAGAATTATTGGGGCAAAGACGGAGGTATAACCGTAAGCGGCGGCGAGCCGATGATGCAGCTTGAATTTGTAACCGAGCTTTTTACAAAGGCAAAGGAAAAAGAGGTAAATACTTGTCTTGACACTTCGGGTATTATGTTTAATCCGGATGATACTGCTGCTGTTGATAAGCTTTTGGAGGTTACGGATTTAATCATGCTGGATATAAAGCATATTGATGATGAAAAACACCGAGAGCTTACCGGGCAGTCGAATAAAAATATACTTGCCTTTGCAAAATATCTTGACAAAAAAAATATACCGGTATGGATAAGACATGTCGTTGTTCCGCAGATAACGCTTGATGATGACGCCCTTAAACGGCTTGGCGGGTTTATAGGCACTCTTTCAAATGTAAAAAAGGTGGAAACGCTCCCTTATCATTCAATGGCAAAATACAAGTATGAAAAGCTTGGAATAAAATATCCGCTTGAGGATATTCCGGATGCTACAAAAGAGCAGGCAGAGAATGCTTTAAGTATAATAGAAAAAGCCCGAAACAGCCGATAGGCCGGTTCAGGCTTTCTTTTTTATATATTATAATTATATCAGCTTTTTTGCGAATGCAAGAATCTGCGGTTTAAAAGCTTTCTTTTGCTCAGGAGTTAATCCGGAAGTCACAGTCTCGGCGTTATCACTGATTATAGCGTTGACAGCGTCAACGCAGGAAGTGTAATCAAATCTGCCGATTAAGCACAGGGCCTTTACCATATTGCAGTGCCGTGTATAGTTCAGCCAGTCATAATTTTCAGGCTGAAAGTCACTGCTTTCAAGCACATATGCCGGCATAGAGATAATTTCATGCAGTATCGGCATACATTCCTTTCTTCCGATAAGTCCGAGAGCAATAGCGCTGTTATGGCGCAGTATCATATCACTGCTTTTTAAATTGTCGTTCAGCAGCGATAAAATCCCGGAATTATCTGAATGTTTTTTTATGTATAGCAAAGCAAGTTCAGGACTTTGTGAGGAAAGTGATGTGTTTATATCATCTGCTGTTTGAGGAAGACTGACGCGCAGGTAAAAATCTCCGTTCCTGTGATTAAGGGCAGCAATGCCGGGTTTAAAGCCGCTTGGCAGCAGGTTATGTTTTATAAGCTTGGGTTTAAGAGATTCATAATCAATACTGCCGTTTTTTGTATAGACTGCCGCTATCAAAGCTGCAGCCTCTCCGATTTTTTCTATATCGGCTTTCATGCGTATACAGCCGACAAAATCATGACCTACGCCTATATGCTTTCCGGCAACAAATAGATTTGAATATTCTTTTGATATAAGACAATCCATGTCAATGTCCATTATCACACCATAGGTCAAAGCGTTTATGATTATCTGCCAGTTCTGGACATTTTCATCCTCGTTTTCCATATCGGGATTGGAATTATCCATATGTGAAAACGTATAGCATACCGGCTGATTTACAGGTTTGTTATTAAAATAATCCTGTAGGGTATATTCATTACGCGTTTTGACGCACCTGACCTCGCGGCGGCAAATTATGCTGCCTTCAAAGATTATGCAGTTATCATTTCCGTAACTGTCAACAAGGCAGGGAAATGAAGAATCTGCTTTCATAATTTCAGACGAGTATTCTTCGGGAGTAAGATTATCAATATAGCCGAAGTTTGCCCAAACCGGCATGACTTTATTTCCTACCGCCTTTGCAATACATTTTGAAAACCGCATTGTTATATTGTCATGCCGTCGTCCTTCCTTCAGTGCACAGCCGGCAAGGCGGCATACCTCGCCGTCTGCCGAATCAATAACTGTTTTGCAGCGGATGTTTTCAATTCCCTCCGGAGTAAGAATTTGAAGTCCCTCAACGGTATTATCTGACGTATATACGCCTGTTATTATACTGTCGAGCATAAGACGGCAGTCTTTTTTTGTGAGTGCTTCTTCTATAGCTATGCACTTTGGTGCAGACGGTACGCATACGTTGGTTTCGTAATGAGCGCGGCTGTAGTCCGCATAGCCGCAGTTTTTGATCAGCTCTAAGGCACGGTTGTTAAGACTTTCTTCCCTGCCGCCATGCAGGCCAAAATAGTATGCCCAAACGCCGGAGGCAACAGCAACACCTCCGGGTAAAGTCGTTTTATCCACGGCAATTACGTCAAGCCCTTCCTCAGCGGCACATATTGCAGCAACGGCACCGGCTGTTCCTGTTCCGACAATTATAATGTCCGTGCTTTTTACAAAATCAGGATTGCACTCAACAGAAATATGTTCATTGTCTTTTATTGTATTGTAAAGCATATATATACCCTCCGAAAATCAGAAAATCGAAAGCGCAGCTCCGCTTTCAAAGGCAGAGATAAAATCATTGTATGAGGCAGACGGAACCCAATAATAATTATCGGAAATTTTTTTGCAGATACTGTCCGTAAACCTGTACTCAAATTCAGAAGCAAAAGAAGCAATTTTAGATTCCTTTATGTTTTTGCTTATAAATTCATGAAGCTCAAGACGTGCCTCTGTATAAGATGCATCCTTGCATACCTGCATACTCAGCACCGACTGACCGTATAAACCGTGCTTGATTTCAACCCCGGCGATATTTTCAAATTCCTTTCCGTCACCAAGAACAGAGGCGTTTATGTACTTTTTATATCCGGCATCGGCATTAGTATTTTTAATAATCGGGCGTGTATCAATTATGCTTTCCGTATGGATTTCATCAAATCCGTTAAGAGAGAATATATTGACTACATAACCGCCGGATATTTTATTTATGGATACAGGTCTTGTGTCCATTATGACACGAAGCTTTTTTGAAAGAATAAAGTCTGACATAATACCGGAAACCGGATATATGTGAACGTTTCCGTTTTCATCCAGCAGTTTTCGTTGTTTCAGTTCACTGAGCAAGGCTTTGCCGGACGGAGAGTATGCTTTATCCGCATTTATTTTGTTAAGGCTTGCACAGCCGACAAAATCCGGTACGGGATTCTCGCCTTTTTCTATAATGATGCAGTCCTGATTTGCTGCGGCATAGCCTATACCCAAAAAAGAAGCACCTATAATTAAGGTTTTTGTTTTATACATATCTGTATCCCCTTTAAGACACTTTAAATTCTTTGATAATATATCATAAGCTTTTGGGTTTGTAAACAGATTTACTTTAATTACATTAGAATAATATAGTAAAAACTAAAATTTTAAAGTTTTATGTAAAGTATACTTGACATTTAAATAAATGTATGCTATAACTAATGTAAAGTATACTTTACATTAGTCGGCGGAGGTGGTTTAAATTAAAACAAAAATAGCACAGCTGAGAAAAGAAAAGAAAATGACGCAAAAGGATTTGGCCGATATGCTTAACGTATCAAGACAGACAATAATTTCACTTGAAAACGGAAAGTATAATCCGTCTATAAATCTGGCATATCGCATAGCAAAAGTATTTGGAAAGACTATTGAAGATGTATTTGTATTTGAGGAGGATTTATGAATAAGATAAAGAAAAAAACAATAGCATATATAATCTTGCTTATCGGCGGAGCAGTCATTTTGGGATTGGGAACAGCGGGCATTGCAGATTCCTTTTATTCCGGAATGGGCGGCGGGATTATAAGCATAATCAGGCTGGTTCAGCTTGTACGCTTTAGTAAGGATAAGAAATATGCCAAAAAGGTAGAAATAGAGGTATCGGATGAGAGAAATATATACATATCAAATAAGGCAAAATCAATGGCGTTTAACTGGGGTATTCTTGCTTGTGCGGCTGCCACGGTTGTACTGAGAATTATCGGAATGAATGATCAGTCAACCATATGCGGACTTACTATATGTATATTTCTTGTTTTATATTGGGTGATATACCTGATTTATAATAAAAACAGCTAAAAAATGTATAATTTCTTATCTCAGGGAAAAACTGAGAATAAAGAAATTATAAGGAGGCTGTTTATGAAGGCGTATATAGGAATTGTGGACATATTTGCGAGAGAAATTCTGGATTCGCGCGGCAACCCGACAATAGAAGTTGATGTATTGGCAGAGGATGGAGTAATGGGACGCGCAGCAGTGCCGTCCGGAGCGTCTACCGGCGCATTTGAAGCGTGTGAGCTTCGTGACAGTGATAAAAAAAGATATAACGGAAACGGCGTAACAAAAGCGGCGGAAAATGTAAACGGACCGATTTGCGATGCGCTTCTCGGAATGAATGTTCTGGATCAGATTGCAATAGATAAAAAGATGATAGAACTTGACGCCTCGCCGAACAAGTCAAATATGGGTGCAAATGCCTTGCTGGGAGTTTCGCTTGCTTGTGCAAAGGCGGCTGCGGCTGCAACGGGACTTAGCTTGTATCAGTATATAGGCGGAATATACGGACATACCCTGCCGGTACCGATGATGAATATTATCAATGGCGGAAAACACGCGGATAATTCGATAAGCTGCCAGGAGTTTATGATTATGCCGGTCGGCGCAAAGACGTTTAAAGAGGCACTGAGATGGTGTTCCGAGATATTCCATACGCTCAAGGGTGTGCTGAAGGATAAAGGATATTCAACAGCGGTAGGAGATGAAGGCGGCTTTGCACCTAACTTAGACGGTGACGAGGATGCAGTCAGGCTGATAATCGAAGCGGTGGAAAAGTCAGGTTTCAAGCCGGGAGAGGATATTTGTATTGCACTTGATCCGGCGTCAACGGAAATGTATGATGCCGCAAAGAAAAAAGGCTGCGAGGGAAGCTATTATTTCTGGAAAAGCGATAAAATGCTTACACGTGATGAAATGGTAGCCTTCTGGACAGATTGGTCAGAAAAATATCCGATTATTTCAATAGAAGATCCAATGGCAGAAGAAGATTGGGATGGATGGGTTTCGCTCACCCGGAAAATCGGTGACCGTGTCCAGCTTGTTGGTGATGATTTATTTGTGACAAACACAAGCCGACTGAAAAAAGGAATTGAGCTTGGTGCAGGGAATTCAATACTGATAAAGCTGAATCAAATCGGCACCCTGACCGAAACAATGGATGCAATACAGACAGCTGTCAGAGCAGGGTATACTGCGGTAACCTCCCATCGCAGCGGCGAAACCGAGGACACGACCATTGCTGATTTGTCTGTTGCGGTAAACGCCGGACAGATAAAGACCGGCGCGCCGTCGCGGACGGACAGGGTTGCCAAATACAATCGCCTGTTGCGTATAGAAGAAGAACTTGGAGATACGGCGTATTATCCCGGTAAAGAAGCATGGTTTAACCTGAAATAAGAACAGAGCGGCAAAGGCAGCGGCGTCAGACGCTGCCTTTAATATTTAAAAAATTCTTCTACTGCACACAGCTTATCCGCCAGGCAGACAATCCAGCTTTCGCGGTATTTCGGCGGACAGATATTAAGCGGAAACATATGCCGTTTTATAATATTCTTTTCTATATCATTCAGTTTAAAATCTGATTCGGCATTTTTAAGCGCGCGTTTGGCATGAAAAAATCCATGCAGCCGATGTTCGCTCTTATGCCAGTCATATAAAAAATAATCGTGCAAAAGGGCGCCCCGTATAAGCGATTTTTCATTTATTTTTATAAAAATCAAAAGAAAGCCGGCAATAATCAGGCTTTTTTTTGCCACATTAAGCGAGTGGTCATAGCAGCTTATACTTCCGTGCTGTATAAAGTCTTTTTCTGTTGCCATTCTTTCGGACTTTAAAATATCTCCGCCGTATAAAAGAATTTTTTTTGGAATTTTTTTCATTATATGCCTCCGTAATATATTGACCAATCACATACAATTATATTATAATTACAATAAGATTAAAAGTCAATGGCATATAATAGAAATATGCCGCGGAGGGAAAATGTTTAAGGATATTCTTAATAATTACATTTTAAAGCTTGGGTGTTCCGCAAAGGAGCTTGCAAAAGAATCCGGACTTTCCGAGGCGGCGGTCAGCCGTTACCGTTCCGGAGAGCGTATACCCAAGCCGGAAACAGAGGATTTTTTAAAGCTTTGCAGAGGGATAGGCAGAATAGCAGAGGAAAGGAAAATAAAAGGTATAACGGAACAGTCTGCGGCAGCAGAACTGTTGGGGTATGCACGTGCTGAAAACCATAAATCGGAAAGTTTTCGGCTGAAGCTGAATCTGCTTATATCAGCGTTATCTGTAAATGTTTCGGAACTTTCAAGAGAATTAAGGTATGACTCGTCATACTTATCGCGTATACGCAGCGGACACAGACAGCCGGCAAATGTTAAAGCTCTTGCGGAGGGGCTCGGCAGATTTACCGCAAGAAAATTTGCAGACGGAGAAAAAGCATTGCAGATAAATGAGCTTATCGGCTTGCCGCAGGACAGGGAGTTCTCTGCCGCGGAATATGCGTCTGCTGTTACCGCCTGGCTGCTTTCTGCTGAAGAATACCGACGGGAAAATACAGGAGTAATGAACTTCCTGAAAAAGCTGGATGACTTTGACCTTAACAAATATATACGCACAATTCATTTTGACGAGCTTAAGATTCCGCATGTCCCTTTTTACAAGCCGCAGACAAAAAACTATTACGGACTTGAAAACATGAAAAAAGCGGAACTTGATTTTTTAAAAGCGGCTGTGCTTTTAAAATCAGCAGGCTCTGTATTTATGTTCAGTGATATGCAGATGGATGATATGGCGGCAGATGTTGAGTTTCAAAAAAAGTATATGTATGGTGTTGCACTTATGCTGAAAAAAGGTCTGCACCTTAATGTGGTTCATAATCTTAACCGTCCGTTTAACGAGCTTATAATCGGACTTGAGGGATGGATTCCGCTTTATATGACCGGTCAGATTTCTCCGTATTATTTAAACGGGGTGCATAACAAATTGTTTTGCCGGCTTATAAATGTATCGGATTTTGCCGCACTGACCGGTGAAAGTCTGACCGGACACCATGCGGAGGGACGGTATCGGCTTGCTGCCAACAAGGAAGAATTGGATTATCTGAAAAAGTATTCCGGGTATATATTAAAAAAGGCACTGCCGCTTATGCGTATATACCGTGCGGATGCTTCAGCGGAATTAAACACGTTTTTACATAACGATTCGGAATACGGCGGAGCTCGTGCCGGAGTTCTGGCTGCCCCGCCGATATATACAATTTCAGATAAGCTGCTGAATAAAATTTTAGATTTGAATTCGGTTGACGATGTAGGAAAAGGAGCTATACTCGATTTTGCGGCAAAGGAAAGAATAAGAGCGGAAAGGCTTTTAAAAAACTGCTCGGTACAGATTGAAATTCCCAAATATACAAAAGAGGAGTTTGAAAAGAACAAGCCGTCACTTGCGCTGGCAAATATGTTTTATGAGGATAGTGTGCCGTACTCCTATGACAACTATATGATGCATTTAAAACAAACCGGGGAATATGCAGAGAAAAGACAGAATTTTATAATAAAATTGGGTTCGGCGGACTTATCTCTGCCTTTCAGAAATATTCAGGTTATTATAAATAAGGAAAAGTGGGTGCTTATATCCAAAAATAATGCGCCGGCAATACATTTCCTGATACAGCATCCGATACTGAGAAAGGCAATAGAGGATTTAACTGATTTGAAATTACCGTAAATGGCATTGACATTTACGGTAATTCTCTGTTATGAAAGCGTTTTTTATTGTAGTATATATTTGACATATTTTATAATAGGGAGATGAGTTTTAATGAATTTGAAAAAAGTATTGGTGGCAGTACTGTCAGGGGTAATGCTTTCAGCGGCTTTCGGTACGGCGTATGCGTGGGATATTTATGACACAGATTATGGTATGGAATGGAACGAGCAAAGTAAAACCGCAGTAACCGATGATATGGAGGAGTATCGCCAAAATGATTCGCTCGAATCATTGGTGTATACTATCCGTGATGACGGCTCGGCAATGATTACGAGTTATTCGGCTAAATTCTGGCAAGATCCCGATCCGAATTTTACGGTTGAACTTAATATTCCGACCGAAATAGACGGACATCCGGTCACAGCGATAGGTGACGGAGCACTTCGTGAAAGTGCAACGAAAATTTCCGGCATCACGCTTCCGCCTACGATAAAGGAAATCGGAAACAGAGCCATTGACTGTCGGTACTTAAAGTATCTTAAATTAAACGACGGTCTTGAGGTTATAAAAGACGCAGCCATTAACTGCGGTGACATACTCGAAACTCTTGTAATTCCCGACAGTGTAAAATACATAGGTAACGAAGCAATATGCGGCGAGGCACTTAAAAATATTACGATGCCAAAAAACCTTGAATATATGGGAAAGAGAATATTCTACGGCACGGCATATGATAAAGACGCAAATAACCGTGTGGGCGGAATCCAGTATCACGGGCAGTATCTGATTGCCGGAATAAGAATAGGCTATGCCACGATAGAAAATCCGGATCCGTCTGCGCCTACAGAAAACAAACAGATTCATGAGTGGGAGGCTGTCGGCGATATTGAAATCCGTGAGGGTACAACTCTTATGGGTGTTGACGCATTTGAAATGTCAGATATTACTTCGGTTAAATTCCCATCAACTTTAAAATCAATTTCAAAGCTTGGTTTTTATTGGTGTAAAAATCTTAATAATGTTGTGATTCCGGGAAATGTAAAGGAAATCGGCGATAATGCCTTTTCGTGGTGCGAAAATCTTTCAAATCTTACAATTTCCGAGGGAGTTGAAAGAATCGGCAGTGCGGCATTCTTCCGCTGTAATAATCTGAATGAGGTGACAATTCCGCGAAGTGTTAAACAAATTGATATGCATGCCTTCGGCTGGGATTATGTAAATGATTATGATGTGAGAAACGAAAACCTTGTAATTAAGTGTTACAGCGGTACGGCTGCGGAGCAGTATGCGCGAGACAACGGCTTTAAATGTATATTGCTTGATACGGGCGAAGTGATTGAGAAGGGCGAGCCTACCGCTGCCGCTGACGACAGATATACCTGCGAGGAAAAAGGAAACAGCTGTGCGGTAAAGAGATTTAAGGATATACAGAGTGCAGACGGCGATCCGAACCACCGCGGAATTGAGTTTTGTCTTGATAACGGAATTATGACCGGAACGGGTGCGGATACGTTTTCGCCCGATGACAGTATTACAAGAGCGCAGTTTGCTACAATGTTCTATCGTCTTGTCGGTCAGCCCGCAGCCTCAGCAAACGGCAGATTTAGTGATCTTACTGAGGACTGGTATAAAAATGCGGTGAACTGGGCAGCTGAAAACGGTGTGGTTACTGGAACAAGTGCAGATACATTCTCTCCGTACGAAACTGTCACCAGAGAACAGATTGCGGCTGTTTTTTACAGATATGCACAAACGAAAGGTATTGATGCTTCACTTGATGATTCGGGTATTTCGTCTGCTCTTGAGGGCTATAATGACTATTCGGATATATCTGACTATGCAAAGGTTCCTGTTGCGTGGTGCTTTAAGGAGGGAGTTATGTTTATTCATTCCGTAAACGGATATGAATATGCAATTTATCCAAAGGTCGCTCCGTCAAGAGCTGATACTGCAACAATGTTTTTTAAGTTTTCTTATGTGCTGAATAATAATTAGAGGTAAAGCTATGCTGAAACATAAAATTCTATCATTTGCAATTATAATTTGTTTACTTTTTACGTTTGCGCCGTCTTATACGTTTGCCGCGGTACAGAGCGGCAGCTGCGGTGATAATCTGACATGGAGCTGTAATTCGTCGGCAGGGACGCTTACAATACGCGGTACCGGTGATATGTATGATTATGATTACTTTGCGGACGCTCCCTGGAGATATTTAAATTTTGAAACCGTGAATATAGAAAGCGGTGTTTTGAGTATAGGAGAAAGAGCCTTTTCCGGCTGTACCTATATTAAAACTGTGAATCTGCCGTCAACTGTAAATGATATTGGTAAGGACGCTTTCTATAACTGCAGTCTCATTACGGAGATAAAGCTTCCGTCATCATTAAGGAACATTGGTGACTATGCTTTCGGCAGCTGCAGCAAGCTTTCCGGAATAACTTTGGCGGAGGGAATTGAATCAATAGGCTCGTATGCTTTCAGCGGCTGCGCTCTTACGGAGGTTGTCATACCAAAAAGTCTGCAGAATATGGGAGATAACTGCTTTGGCAGCTGCACAAAGCTGACAAAATTTACTGTTGCTGACGGAAATCAATATTTTTCAGCTGACGGTGATGGTGTTTTGTATAATGCGGATAAGACAAGGATAATCAAGCGCCCTCCGGCTATGCCGGGCAGCAGCGCTATAGTGCCCGATTTCGTAGAAATAATCGGGTACGGCGCATTTGCTGATTGCTCCGGTATCACAGCCGTAACAATTCCGGAGGGAGTAACTGAGATTGAGCGCAATGCTTTTGCAAGGAGCGGACTTACCTCTGCAGTGGTATATGCCGGTGTTAATTATGGTGTGGATGTGTTTTCAGGATGTAAAAATCTTGAAAGCGTTATAATAGAAGATGGCGTCAAGGTTATATGCAGCGGTATGTTCAATGATTGCAGTAAGATTTCGGACATAACAATTCCCGAAAGTGTAGAAAGCATAGAATCATTGGGCTTTGGAAGATGTACGGGATTGAAAAACGCTGTAATCAGCAATGGTGTCAGGATAATTGATATGTGGGCATTCATGAACTGCAGCAAGCTTGAAAAAATCAATATTCCGGACAGCGTTGAGAGGATTTATAGTGAGGCATTTAAAGCTTGCACAAACGTATCTGAGGTATATATAGGAAGCGGACTTAAATCAATTATTTCAAGCGCATTCAGCGGTGATACATTGATTAAGTCGATTACCGTATCTGAGGAAAACAACAGGTTTTCATCGGACAATGGCGTTTTGTATAATAAAGACAAGACGCGGCTTCTGATATATCCGCAAAGCAAGTCTGAAACGGAATATGTTTTGCCGTCAACTGTCAAAACTATAGAGTATTCGGCATTTTCAGGCTGTAATAATATAGAGAAGATAGTGCTCAATAACGGGCTTGAAGAAATTATGGGCAATGCCTTTTACAACTGTATCGCGCTTAGCGAGGCAGATATACCGGAATCGGTCGTTAAGGTTGGTGCAGGTATCTTTAAAAACACGGCTTTTTATAATGAAAATGATAATGAGGATGCTTTATATAATTGCGGATGGCTGCTTGAGGTTAATTCAAAGCTTAAAGAGCTTACGGTAAATTCCGATACAAAGGGGCTCGCGGACGGAATATGCAGCAGCTGGTCGTGCGATATTGAAACCGTATTGATTCCGGCAAGCGTAAAGATACTTCCTGTTGAAGCATTTGAAGGACTGGATAACCTGAAACAGATTGTGGTTGATACTGATAATGCGTTGTATAGTACGATTGACGGTATTTTATACAATAAAGAAAAGACACAGCTTATATCATATCCGCGGGGCAAGGCTGATTCCGAATATCGGATTCCCGATACGGTAACGGTGGTTTCTGATAATGCGTTTTATAAGTGCGGTAATTTAACTTCTGTTGCTTTTCCGAATTCCGTCAGGGCCGTAGGAGAGGACGCCTTTTATGAATGTGAAAAGCTTGAAAGGATCAGTCTGAACGACGGACTTAAAAGCATAGGCTCAAGGGCATTTTCGTGGTGCGAAAGCCTTGCGGAAATCAGTATTCCTCAAAGTGTGATTTCAATCGGTGCTGATGCTTTTTATTACAATAAGATTTACCGGGATAAGAGTAATTGGGATAACAACTTCCTTTATGTCAGTGACTGCCTTGTAAGCGTGGATTGCAGCAGTGGTGTTGATAATTTTGGTGAGGAATTGCTTATAAAAGAAGGAACTCGTCTGATTGTCGACCGTGTGCTGGCGTATAATCTTAATAATGTCAAAAAACTTTATCTGCCTGAAAGCCTGGTGTATACAGGCAGCGGAATAGCAAGCAGATGTATGAATCTTGAAGAAATTATTGTTGCTGACGGGAACACAAGCCTTAAGGCTGCAGATGGAATTTTGTATGACTATGATATGAAGAAGCTTATTCAGTATTCGCGCGGTAAGAATGATACAAAATTCAGTATACCGGATACGGTTACAGAGATAGGCAGCCTTGCAATGGCATATTGTGATAAAATAGAACAGCTGGTTATTCCGGACAGTGTAAAGAAAATAGATGATGAGGCGTTTTATTATGCGGAATCACTGAAAAAAATAATATATGCGGCAGAACGCGAACAATGGGATAAAATCATTATTGGCGATGGCAATGATGCACTTGAAGACGCAGAACTGGAATGTGTCGAACAATATGTTGATGTTTCGGTGGTTCGCGGTGAAGATAAGTGTGAGGCGGAGGCTTTATTGTATGGTATACAGAATGGAAAAACGGTTATAGCTGCCGCTTATAAGCAAAACGGCAGATTGCTGGATGCGCAGTTTGTCAGGTATGATGGAAGCAATCCGACATTTATGCTTGATAAAGATGCGGATATAATAAAGGTTTTTGTTTGGAATGAAGATATGAGTGCGCCTGTACTAAAGCATCCGGCAGTGATAAGCCTATAATAACCAAAAGGGTGACATCTGTCACCCTTTTTTAAATTTGAAATTAAAACAAGCGCCTTTCAAGCTCTGCACACAGATAGTGATATACGGGCAGATGATATTCCTGAACCTTAAAGGTTTCTGTTTCCGGAACTTTTATAACTACATCACAGATTTCGTCCATAGCACACTCGCGGTTTCCTGTCAGACCGATTGTTTTAAGTCCGATAGCGGAGGCGGTCTTTAACGCGGCAACAACATTTTTTGAATTGCCGGAGGTTGAAATTCCCATAACAAGGTCGTTCGGTCTTGCATAGGCGTAAACCATCTGTGCATAAATAAGCTCCGGATCAACATCATTTGCAAAAGCGGTCATAACTCCTGCGTGTGCAGCAAGCGAAACCGCAGGTATGCCGCGCTGAAGCTTATCGGCTATGCGTTTGCCGTCATCTCCGTATTTTTCAATCAGCATTTCTTTTGCATCCGAGTCTGCCGGACGCAGGCTTAAAAAGCCTTTCATAAGCTCGCCGACAATATGATCGCAGTCGGCACAGCTTCCGCCGTTTCCGCAGAACATAAGCGTTCCGCCTGCATTATATGTATCTTCAAGCAGATTAACAGCCTTTTCAACATCATTGCGGCAGACGGAAAGCGCCGGATAACGCTTTAAAAGTTCTTCCATTTTTATTTCTCCTTTACGCTTTCCCAATCCTTTAAAAATCTCTCAATTCCGGCATCGGTCAGCGGATGCTTCATCATCTGACACAAAACCTTATAGGGAATGGTTGCAATATGTGCGCCGCTTAAAGCTGCGTCAACAGCATCCTGAGGGCCTCTGATGCTTGCAGCTATTATCTCGGTATCAATAGCATGTATATCAAAAATTTCTGCAATTTCTTCTATCAAAGTGTTTCCGGAGGACGCAATGTCGTTAAGTCTTCCCACAAACGGGCTTACATATGTTGCGCCGGCGCGTGCAGCCAAAAGTGCCTGTGCGGGACTGAATATAAGAGTTACGTTTGTTTTGATTCCCTTTGCCGAAAGCTGCTTGACAGCTTTAAGACCTTCAGCTGTCATAGGAATTTTTATAACTATATTAGGATGAATTTTGCTGAGTTCAAAAGCCTCTTTGACCATACCGTCCGCCTCAAGGCTTATAACCTCTGCGGAGATTGGTCCGTCAACAATAGAGGTGATTT
>ERZ1034952.1888-NODE-1888-length-16304-cov-3.990276_pt1 | contig 16304 bp, 13 predicted proteins | sample MGYA00520625_ERZ1034952 | MGnify/ENA primary metagenome ERZ1034952 (study PRJEB33766, sample SAMN09781773) | gut metagenome | biome: gut microbiome | host: Homo sapiens | place: Madagascar | study: EMG produced TPA metagenomics assembly of the PRJNA485056 data... | reverse complement strand
CGAACCCGAGCGTCTCGTAGAACGCCTGCGCGCCCTCGTTGCCGGCGCGCACTTCGAGCGAGGCCGTGCGCGCGCCGAGGTTGCGCGCATCGGATGCCACGCGCCCGACGAGTTCGCGCGCAATTCCGTGGCGACGCCATGCGGGATCGACACCCACTTTGAGGATCTGCACGTCGCCGTCGACGATGAGGCCGCCCGCGTAGCCTACAATCGGCGCGTCAGCGGGCACGGGCATCGACGGATCGGCTGCGTACGCCGCCCACCACACGCGGTCGGCGCGCCCGAGCTCATCGGCCACAAGCGCCTCGTTCCACGCGTCGCTTCCCATCACCTGCGCCTCGAGCCGCGCCACGTCGCCCGCATGCGCCGCGTCGAGCGGCTTGTAAGCCACACCCGCGCGATCGGCGCGCGCGTTGGCGATCGACAGGTCGTTCATGGTGACGTGCTTGCTGCCGCGCGTACCTGCAAGCTGTTGGTCGGCTTTCGCCAAGCGCACGCGCTCGGCCTCCTCGGCGTCCGACAGACGCGTGTAGACAGGCAGCGCGAATGCGGGGTTATGGCGCTGCGCGTCGAAGGGGTCACACGCGCCCGCGCGCCACGCGTCCTGCAGCGCGAGCAGCAGACCCGCCCCCGTGGGGGCCCACAGCTCTTCGGGAAGAATCTCGCCGCAGCGCTCGAACGCGTCGGTGTACTTCTTGAGCGCGTCGCCCGTGATGAGCAGTTCGTCGCCAGCCGAGACCGCACCCGCCGCGCCGGCAGCGAACTCGTCGGCCGCCGCCGCAGCCTTCATCACGCGGTCCTCGGTCAGACGGTGCGCGCCGGCGTCACTCAGCGTGTAGCGAACGGGATACACCTCCTTGCGCATGGCGTCTGCCGCCACGAGCACGCTTCCGCGCACACCCGCGGCCCACGCGTTCCACGCCACGGCATCGAGCGAGGAGACGCCCACGAGCGGCACGCCGAGCGCGCTCGCGATGCCCTTCGCCGTTGCCATGGCGATGCGCACGCCCGTGAACGATCCCGGGCCGCGCCCGACCGCGACGCACGCGATCTCTCTGCGCGCGATGCCAGCACCGCGCAGCAGGTCGTCAACGAGCGGAACGAGCTTGGTGTTCGAGGCGCGCCACGCGTCCTCTTCGCGCGAGGCAACGAGGCGCACCGATTGGTCAGATGAGTCGAGGGCCCCCACACCGATCGCGATAACTTCGTTCGCGGTGTCGAAGGCCACAGCAAAAGAGCGTTGTGTCATGAACGATAGCTTCCAGCCGTTTTGGAGAGACGGGATTTCGAATCGCTCGCCCACACGAAGAGCAGCTGGCGAGCACGCTGGCCGAAGGAGTGGCACTGCACGACGCGCTTGCCCTCCTCGTCGGCGGTGATGACGATCTCAAGGTAGTCGCAGGGAAGATCCTGTGGAAATTTCTCGCCCCATTCGACGAACACCGCGCCGTCGCCGTCGCCGTCGATGAGCGCGTAGTAGTCGATGTCCTCGAGCTCGGCGGCGTCGTCAAGCCGGTAGAGATCGAGGTGGTAGAGCGGGATGCGGCCCTCCTCGTAGGAGAGCAGGATGTTGAAGGTGGGGCTCGTCACCGCCGCCTCGATGCCGAGGCCTGCGGCAACGCCTTGGACGAACTGGGTCTTGCCTGCACCAAGATCGCCCGACAGGATGACGACGTCGCCGGGATGCAGGTACGGCGCGAGCGTAGAGGCGAGCTGCTTGGTGCCCTCGACGGAATTGGTTCGTCTGGTGTATGTGAGTCCGTTAGCCATGCGCCCATGATACAACCGAGCAAGCGCTTCGGCGCGCACTCCTACGAAACGACCAGAAGAAGAGCGCTCAGAGGAACGGAGCATTGCGACGTCGATTCCGCCCCCGCCCCGATTCTTACTTCGCCTTGCGCGTAGCGTGGCAGGCGTACATCACCACGCCGACGATTACGCCGCCCACGATGTTGCCGAGCGTCACGGGGATGAGATTCGCCGTGATAAACGTACCGAAATTGAGCACGGCGGTGTTGACGCCGAGGTCGGCGATAACCCCCGCACACGCCGGGTTCATGGTCGCGAAGATGCCCGCGGGGATGTAGTACATGTTGGCGACGCAGTGCTCGAAGCCCGCCGTGACGAAACCCATGATGGGCACGAAGATGCCGAGGATGCGGCCCGCCGTGTCCTGCGCCGTGTTGCCGAGGTACACCGCGATGCACACCATGAGATTGCAGAAGATGCCGAGCACAAACGCGTTCGGCCAGGCGAGGCTCGCCTTGCTCGCCGCCACCTTCGCCGTGTAGGCCGCGAGCGCGCCGCCGCCGATGTCGAGCTGCCCGAAGAACGCCATGAGCGCGGCGAGCGCCACCGCACCGACAAAGTTGCCCACGTACACGATCACCCAGTTGCGCGCAAGACGGCCCCAGGTGATCTCGCCCGCCATGACCGCCGTCACCATGAGCGCGTTGCCCGTGAAAAGCTCGGCACCGAGCAGGATCACCATGATGAGGCCGAGCGGAAACACGAGACCCGATACGAGGCGCACCATGCCCGTGTCGGCAAGCGCATGAGCGGCGGTGGACGAGGCCACTGCGCCGAGGCCGATGAGCAGGCCCGCGGCGATACCGAGCACGAAGAGGCGCCATGCGGGCGAGACGGCCTTGCCGACGGACGCCTTGACGTAGTTGTCGGTTATCTCGGTCGGCGTGAAGATCGACATGGGGCCTCCTCGGAATCGAGTGCGAAACGATGATGATGGCAAGCGGACAGGCTCGTTGTCACCGTTTCAGGTGGCAAATGACCTGTCCGCTTGCCATCATCGCGATTGTTCGAGGATACTCCGTCGAATCGGCCTTACGCGGGACGTTCCGCTCAGCGAGCCGCGCGCTCGGCAGCGCGCACCGTGTGCATCATCGTCACGCTCGTCGTCACCGAGCCCACACCGCCCGGAACAGGCGTGATGGCGCCCACGAGCGGCTCAACCGCCTCATAGTCGACATCGCCGCAGAGCTTCCCCGCCTCATCGAAGTTGATGCCCACGTCGAGCACTGTCTGACCTGCGCGGAAGTAGGTCGCGCCGAAAGCACGCGCCCGGCCCGTCGCGCAGATCACGATGTCGGCCTCGCGGCAGATCTCGTCGAGGCGCTCAGTGCGCGAGTGGCAGATGGTCACGCTCGCATGGCGGCCGAGCAGCATCATGGCGACGGGCTTGCCCACCACGAGGCTGCGGCCGATCACCACCACGTGCTTGCCCGCCACATCGATGCCGTAGGCGTCGAGCACCTCGAGGCACGCCTGCGCCGTCGAGGGCGGGAACACGGTCGGGTCGTCGGTGAACACGCCGGCGAGCGACGTGCGCGCGATGCCGTCGATGTCCTTCTCGGCGGCGAGCACGTCGCAGACGCGCCCCTCGTCCATGCTCTTCGGCAGGGGGCGGAACAGAAGGCAACCGTGGATAGACGCGTCGGCGTTCACGCGCTCGATCGCGCAGGCGAGCTCGTCTTCCGTCGCATCAGCGGCGAGCACTACCGACCTGACGGCGACGCCGAGCGCCTCGGCGCGGCGCAGGGCCGTGCGCTCGTACGACAGGTCGTCGGGACGCTCACCGACGCGCACGATCGCGAGCGTCGGCGTCACACCGCGCTCGGCGAGCGCGGCGATGCGTTCTTTGATGTCGTCGGCCATCTTCTCGACAACCGCCTTGCCTGCAAGCTTGCGAGCCATGACTTCCCTTTCCAGCGCCGCTTCCGCGACGCGCCGTTGCATACGGCCGATGCGCCTGCGCGGCGGGCAGTGCGTTTGCACGCTGTCTGCCGCGCAGGGGCTTCGACCTCGGTTTTTCGTTACGAAACGCGTGCGCCGACCTGCTGCGCCACGTACGCATAGACGGCGTCGGCCGCCGCCACGCCGCGCTCGATGAGCTCGTCGGCCTCGGCGCGGTAGCGGGCTGCGCGCTCGGCGTCCGACATCGAACCGACGTTGATGTACACGTTGAGGCTCGCACCCTGCAGCGCTGCGCGGGCGAAGGCAACGCCCACACCCGCGTCCGACACGGCGAGGCGGCTGCCGTGTTGCGCCATGAAGTCGCACGCGTCCACCACATCGGCGCAGCAGCGCATGATCGCAAGCGGCACCTCGCACGCCCCGCCGAGCGCCTGCTGGAGCGCGGCTTCTTTGGCAGCCGCCTCCTCGGGCATGCCCTTCGGCATGCGGTAGGCCGCCGCGAGCGGCTCGAAGGCGCGCGCATCGGCGTCGATCAGCTCAACGAGCCGCGCACGCAATGCCGCGAGATCGTCAAGCCGCGCACGCACCTCGTCCTCCACATCGGCGTACTTTTTCTTGCCCACGGTGAGCTCACCCACCATGGAAGCAAGCGCCGACGCGAGCGCGCCGCAGTACGCCGCCGCCCCGCCGCCGCCGGGCGTGGGAGCAGACGACGCGAGCTCATCGAGAAATGCGGTGTCGATCATGCGAGTCCTTGCGTTCGAGTGCGAAACCAAGCGACCGCCGAATGCCCTCTGGCATCGGCGGCCGCGAAAAAGCATGCGCCCGATTATAGCGGAACGACTTGAGCCGTCCCGGGGAAAGTCGCATAGCGAGCCCAAGTCAGCGAGAGCCGCGCAGTTCGTTCAGTGCCGGCGCGTCGCGCGAACTCTAGAACAAGCCAGAGATCACGCCGTTCTCGTCGACGTCGATCTTGAAGGCGGCAGGGTTCTTGCCGAGACCCGGCATCGTCATGATGGAGCCCGTGAGCGCCACCACGAAACCGGCACCCGCGCTCACCTTCACCTGGCGGATCGTGATCTCGAAGCCGCGCGGTGCGCCGAGCTTGGTCTGGTCGTCGGAGAAGGAGTACTGCGTCTTCGCCATGCACACGGGCATGCCGCCGAACCCGAGCGCCTCGAGCTTCGCAAGCTCCTTCTTCGCAGCGGGCTCGAAGATGACGCCATCGGCACGGTAGATGCGCTTGGCGATCGTCTCGATCTTCTCCTCAAGCGACAGCTCATCGCCGTAGGAGAACTCGAAAGTGTCGGCGCAGCGACCGGCTTCGTCGCCCTGCTCGCACAGGCGCACCACTTCGTCGGCGAACGCGAGGCCGCCCTCGCCGCCCTTGCCGTGCACCTCGGAACGCACCGCGTTCACGCCGAGCTCGCGGCACTTGGTCTCGACGAGCTGCAGCTCGGCCTCGGTGTCCTGCTCGAACACGTTGATGGCCACCACGCACGGCAGCTTGTACACCTGGGTGATGTTCTCCACGTGCTGCAACAGGTTGGGCAGGCCCGCCTCGAGCGCCTCGAGGTTCTCCTTGCCGAGATCGGCCTTCGCCACGCCGCCGTGGTTCTTGAGCGCGCGCACCGTGGCGACGACGACGACCGCGTCGGGCTTCAAGCCCGCGAGGCGGCACTTGATGTCGAGGAACTTCTCCGCGCCAAGGTCGGCACCGAAGCCCGCCTCGGTCACGCAGTAATCGCCGAGAGCGAGCGCCATGCGCGTGGCCATGATGGAGTTGCAGCCGTGCGCGATGTTCGCGAAGGGGCCGCCGTGCACGAACGCGGGCGTGCCCTCGAGCGTCTGCACGAGGTTCGGCTTGAGCGCGTCCTTGAGCAGCGCAGTCATGGCGCCTTCGGCGTGCAGGTCGTGCGCGGTGACGGGCTTGTCGTCGTAGGTGTAGCCCACCACGATGCGACCGAGACGCTCCTTGAGGTCGGTGATGGAGGTGGCCAGGCAGAAGATGGCCATGACCTCGGAGGCCACGGTGATGTCGAAGCCGTCCTCGCGCGGCACGCCGTGCGCCTTGCCGCCGAGGCCGTCGACGATGTTGCGCAGCTGGCGGTCGTTCATGTCGACCACGCGCTTCCACGTGATCTTGCGCACGTCGATGCCGAGCTCGTTGCCGTTGTGGATGTGCGCGTCGAGCAGCGCCGCCAGCAGGTTGTTCGCCGCGCCGATGGCGTGGAAGTCGCCCGTGAAGTGTAGGTTTATGTCCTCCATGGGCACCACCTGAGCGTAGCCGCCGCCTGCGGCGCCGCCCTTGATGCCGAACACGGGACCGAGCGACGGCTCGCGCAGCGCCACCACCACGTTCTTGCCGCGGCGGGCGAGCGCGTCAGCCAGGCCGACCGTCTGCGTGGTCTTGCCCTCACCGGCAGCCGTGGGGTTGATGGCGGTCACGAGAATGAGCTTGCCGGGCGTGTGCTCCTCGTTGCGCAGCAGGTTGTAGTCGACCTTCGCCTTGTAGTTTCCGTAGCACTCGAGGTACTTCTCGTTGATTCCGGCTTTCTCGGCGATCTCGGTGATGCGCTGCGGCGTGGATGCCTGGGCAATTTCAATGTCGGTCAACATGTCGGGCCCGCTTTCTCTTCACGGCGTGCGGCGAAGATCGCACAGACAGCATCTCGTTGCGCAGCGCCTCGTTTTTCTCAGCGCCCACGATTCTACCCCGTGGAATTGTCTTTCCGCAGATCGGCGCAGCTCACAGGATTGATTACGGAGCTTTGCGGTCGAGTCGCACAGTCGCAGAGCCGTCGAAGCGCGAAAGCGAGGCGAAGCCCGCGGAAGCGCAGCGTCCCTTGGCGTGCCGCTGCGAAAGGCGCGCACGCCGCAGCTCTGCGGGCGCGTGAATTCTACCAGTAGCGCGGATCGGAGTCGTTGCCGTTGATGAAGCACTCGTGCATGTCAACGAGCGGCAGATCGCTCGGCACGGTAATGGAGGGGTTGCGCAGAAGAATCTCGAAGCGCGGCACATGGCAGTTGTGCAGTCTGCACACCTGGGCGCGCGCCTCCCATACCATGCAGCGGCCGTCGGGAGCCTCAAGGCAGCAGCGCTCCTTGTTGCGATCGATGGGCACGACGTGATGCGCTGCCATGTAGGCGCGGATGCGCTCGACCTCCTCGTGCGTCATCGCCAGCACGTTCACCCGGCAGCAGTTGCCGCAGCAGCAGCAGTCGGGGAAGCTGTTGTCGCCGTCGAAATGCAGCGGGTACGCGCCCTCGGCGGCAGACTGCGCAATCGCCGCCACATGCGGCACGCGCTCGCCGTCCGCCGGCGCCGATGCGATGCCCTCTTTCAGCGCGCTCATAAGCGGTGCACCTCCGCGACGATGCGCAGACCCTCAAGCGTGAGCTGCTGGTTGACGATCGAAATGGTGCGCGAAAGCGGCGCTACGCGATGAGCCAGCCCGCCCGTTGCCACCACGGGCGTCTCGTAGCCGAGCTGCGCAAACACGCGGCCCACAAGGCCGTCGACACGATCGGCTTCACCGTACACGATACCCGCCTGCATCGCCTCAGCCGTGTTGCGGCCGATGGCGGTATGGGGGTCTTCAAGCTCGATGGCCGCCAGGCGCGTCGCCTTGGAGAACAGCGCCGTCGCCGAGCTTTCCATGCCTGGCGCGATGATGCCGCCGACGAAACGTCCGTCGCGGTCGATCACCTCGATGTTGGTCGCCGTGCCAAAGTCGACTACCACCACGGGCGCGCCGTACAGCGCACGCGCGGCCACCGCGTCGGCCACGCGGTCGGCGCCGATCTCGGCGGGATTGGCGTACGTGGTCGCGAACAGATCGGAACCGGCGGTGGCTGCGGTGCACACGAGAGGCTCGCGGCCGATGAGGTGGCGCACCGCCGACTGCCAGCCGTGCGTCAGCTGCGGCACCACCGAGGCGAGCGCCGCCGTACCGATCTCCGTCGGCTCAATGCCCTCCGAGGCGATGAGCGGCGCAAGCTTCATGCGCAGCTCATCGGACGTGTGGTTCTTGTTGGTCGCCATGCGCCACATGTGGCGCAGCTCGGCGCCGTCGTACACGCCCACAACCGTCTGGGTGTTCCCTATGTCAATGGCAAGCAGCATCTCGCTTCGGCCTTTCCCGTTCGATATCTGCACGCGGCACCATCGCCGCGCGCGGCGCCTCCAAAGAAAAACGCCGCATCATGCCTTCCTACCGAGAAGTAAAGCACAATGCGGCGTTCGGGAAGCGGTGCAACCCGACAGCGGTTCGGAAACCGCTTCGAGCAGCTAGACGATCGCCTTCACCGCGCGAGCACACGCCACTGCGGCAACGATCTTGATCAGATCGACCACGACGAAGGGCGCGACGCAAGCGAGGAACGCAGCCTCGGGACCCACACCCGCGACGGCCATGTACTGCGCCCAGCCGCACAGGTACGAGATGGCGGTGAACAGGATGCCCGCGATGATCTCGACGCCGGCGACGCGCAGGAAGCCGAGCGCCTTCTGCACGCCGGCGAGCGCCGCCGCCGAGGCGGGATCGGCCTGCGCCTCACGACGCGCCGAACGCGAACGCACCACCATGAGCAGCAGCACGGCAGCAGCCACACCGAACAGGTATCCCCACAGGAACCCGCCCGTAGGACCGGCAAGCACGCCGACGCCGCCGCGCATGCCAGAGAACACCGGCACGCCGATGGCGCCGAGCAGCAGATAGCCCACGATGGCCGCGATAGCCTCCTGAGGCTTGAGCACCACGATGGCGAACGTGACGGCAAACATCTGGAGCGTAAACGGGATCGGTCCGAGCGGAACCGTCACCCATGCCGACACGGCCATGATGGCAATCGTGAGGCCAATGAAGGCGATGGATCGCGTGCGCGACAGAGGGCGCGCCTGAGTCTGAGCGGCCATAGGTCTCCTATCCGAATTCGACAACAGTGAACGAACAAAGGTAACGCTTGAATGCACGTCGCTGCGGGCGCCAGCACGAACGTACCCGCAAAAACCCAACGAACGACCGACAAGGCGCCGGCTCTCGGGCCGAACCCGTAAGGCGGCAGCCTTCGGCCCGCTTCTCACCGGGCCGCGTGACGGCAGCAACCCCTTGCGCAACACGTTTTCGCCGGGCTGCAGACGCGCGCCGTTCGTCAGATCTTGATTTCAAGCTCTCCACGCTCGATCTTCTTGAGGCGGCGCATCTCCGCGATGATGAAGAGCGCCGTGGTGAATATAGCCAAGAAGTCAGCGACGGGCGTAGCGAAGTATACCGCATCGAGGCCCGTGTACTGAGGCGCGATGCTCGGCAAGACCATCGGAAGGATGAGCAGCAGCGGTATCAGGAATATGACCTGGCGCGAGAGCGAGAGCATCGTCGACTTGAGCGGCTGCCCCGTCGCCTGGAAGTAATTGGCGCCGGTGATCTGGAAGCCGCAGAGCGGAAGCAGCAGCAACTGAACTTGCAGCGCAAAGATGGTGAACGTGAGCAGATCGGGGTTAGTGATGCCGAACAGCTCCACGATCTGCGCGGGGAACAGGTGCACCATCGCCCAGAACAGCGTCGCAAGCACCGTCGCCACGAGAACGCCCTGCCAAAGCGTCGTGCGGACACGGCTGATGAGGCGCGCGCCGTAGTTGTAGCCGAGCAGCGGCTGAATGGCGGCCGACACGCCGATGACCGGCAGCACTGAGAACATCGCGATACGCTGGACCACGCCGATCGAAGCGAGCGCATCGCGTGCGCCGATGGGACTCTGCGCGCCGTAGGTCACGAGCACGTAGTTGATCACCACGTTCACCACCGACGCCGCCGCCTGCACGGCGAAGCTCGCCAGGCCGAGGGTGAGGATCTTGCGGATCGTCTCGCCGTGGGGGCGCAGGTTGCGCAGGCGCAGACGCAGCGCCACATTCTTGGTGATCGTGAAGTACCACAGCACCGAGGCGCACGACACCGCCTGGCCGCAGACAGCGGCAAGCGCACTGCCCGGCACGCCCCAGTCGAACACCATGACAAACAGGAAGCTGAACACCGTGCAGGACACGGCGCCGATGAGCATGGTGAGCAGCGCGCGGTTCGGCGCGCCCGTGGTGCGGATGAAGTTGTTCACGCCCATGCCGACGCACTGGAAGATGAAGCCGCAGCTGAGAATCTGAATGAACGTCTGGGCATAGGGACGCACCTCGTCGGTGGCGCTCGACAGCGTAAGCAGCCCGCTGACGAGCGGGGGCGTCATGGCCACGACGAGCACGACGACCCAAAGCACGAGCGCGAGGAACACCGTGTTGCCGAGCGTGACCTCGGCGGCGTCGCGCTTGCCTTCGCCGAGGCGCAACGCCGCAAGCGCGTTGCCGCCCATGCCGACGAGCATGGCGAGCGCCATGAAGATGATCATCGTGGGGTTGGCGGCCGTCGCCGTGGAGAGTCCGAGCTCGCCCATGGCCTGACCGAGGAAGATGGAGCCAATGACGTTGTAGGCGCCGTTGACGAGCATGCCCACAATGGAGGGAATGGCGAACTCGGCGATGAGCTTCGGGATGGAGCCCGTGCCCATGCGCGAAACCTTGTCGACGTTCAAGGGCGCCGCCTGCTGTTCGGCGGGAGCCTTCTGCTCCGTCGGCTCCGTTGGACTCTGCGCGGAAACGCCGCCTCGCTCGCGCTCTTCCTCCGCCATGTGCGCCCCCTTTCCCAAAAAAGCAATCTCTAATTGTAAACCGCCGAAACGCTCTGCGACAGATCCAAATCAGCGGAGGCACCAAAAGGCGCTGGGTTCCTGGAAAGACGTTGCTCGAAGAAACCGACGGCTTCTTCGAGCGCGGTCAGCTCAATCCCGTTTTTTCCAAAAAAGGCGTGCTGTGTAACATTTTGCTTCGCCTTGATTGGAAGGCTGTGCAATTGCCTTTGATCGCTTTCTGAAAAAACGCTGATCATGGTTATTCTTATTTTGCGCATATCGAAGCAACGACGCGCAGTAGACGCATTTGGGCGAACGATTTTGTTACATTCCGCCGATTATTTGGAAAAATCCCGAAATAGCGGAACGCGCGGGAGGAGCAGAGTCTGCGCAGGCCCTACGCGGCCCCTACGCGAGCGTCACGTGAGCTTCGCCTGACGAGACGGCAACGACACCCGAGGCATCAGACGGCTCGACAAGCAGACGTCCGAAGGCATCGACGCCGCGCACCGTGCCCGCAGCCTGGACCGAACCGTCCAGGTTGACGATGGACACGCGCATCCCCATTAGTGCGGCATGGGCGGCGTACTCGTCGAGCAGCGCCGCGAAGCCCTCGACAACCCAACGCTCGTAGAAAGCGCCGAACTCGCGCAACACCGCCGCACGCACACGCTCGATGAGCTCGGAGGCCGAAGGCGCGCCATCGCCTCCAACGCGGGCACGACCCGCGAGATCGACCACATACGCCGGCACGTTCTTGCCGCCCACCTGCGGCACCACGCCGTCGCCCTCTGGCGGCGCTACGTTCACGCCGATGCCCACGCAGATCCCGTCCGCATGCTGTTCAAGCGAGATCCCACAGATTTTGCGAAAGGGAGCGGGGGCGGCCGAAGGCGCAGCAGGCCCACCAGCCGAACTCGAATCAGCGAAGACTTCCCCAGCGTCAGATGACGCCGCAGCGTCGATAGGCCCGCCCGTCGCATCGACACGAGCAACGCACGCGGAATCGCCGACGACCACGTCGTTGGGCCACTTGATGAGCACGCGTTCCGCTGCGTCTTCGGGAACGAAGCTCGCCACGGCGCGGCGTACGGCCATGCCCACAACAAGGCTCAGCGTGGGCAGCTGCACCAGCGGCACGTCGGGACGCAGCAACAGCGAAAGGTACATGCCGCCCGCCGGACTCGCCCATGCGCGCCCCTGACGGCCGTAGCCAGCCGTTTGCACCCGAGCGGCAACGGCAAGCCCCTCGGGCTCGCCGCCTTCGATGGCGTGTTTCACCAACTCGTTAGTCGACCCCACCTCGTCGTAGCACCTCACGCGAAACTCCATCGCAGCCCCCTTCGCCTCTCCATCACAGCAGCGCGGCCTCGAGCGATCGGCGGTGGCAAGCGGACGGGCCGTTTGCCGCCACCGTCGCCGCCCGTCGCGCGCGCTCTACAGTTTCCAGGCCGCGCCGACGCGCTCGGCTTCGGGCACGCTGTCGACGGGCGTGCCGTCGGCGAGCACATGACCCGGCAGGATCTCGAGCAGCGGTTTCACCACGAAGTCGCGCTCGACCACGCGCGGATGCGGCAGCGTGAGCTCGTCAGTTGAGAAGTGATACATCTGGTAGTCGAGGATGTCGATGTCGATGGTGCGCGGGCCGTTCTCGATCTCGCGCACGCGGCCGAGCGCGTTCTCCACCGCATGCAGGTAGCCGAGTAGCTCCTTCGGCGGAATGCCCGTGCGCAGCAGCACCACCGTGTTCACGAAGTCGTCCTGGTCGTCGTAGTACGCAGGCTTGCTGCCGTAGAAACCCGCCACGTCGATGATCTGCGAATCGGGCAGCATGCACAGCTGGCCGATAGCGAGGTTGATCTGCGCGATCTTCGCCTCGGTCTCCTCGCCCGGCTCCGCCACGAGCGCCACGTTCGACCCCATGCCGAGCAGCACGTACGGACGCAAGTCGGCGAGTCCCTTCGCCGTCTCCTCAACGTTGTGGGTGCGCACCACCGCTGCGCCGAGCTCGCAGGCGAGCAGCGCCTCAGCAGCCGAGGCCACGTCGCGCTGCGCAGGATCGTCGATGTGGTAGGCGTAGCCCACGTAGCTTTTGCGCGACGGCGCCGCCATCACGGGGTAGCCCAGATGCACGAGCTCGTGCAGGTTGCGCATGAGCTCGATGGTCTGCTTCGGCGTCTTGCCGAAGCCCGGGCCCGGGTCGACGCAGATGCGCTCGTGCGCCACGCCTGCCGCCTCGAGCTCAGCGCAGCGGTCGCGCAGGTAGTCGCGCACCTCTGCCACCACGTCGTCGTAGACAGGGTCGTCCTGCATGGTTTGCGGATCGCCCTTCATGTGCATGACGACAAGCCCCGCGTCGCACGCCTGCGCCACCGCACGCATGGCGGGGTCGCGAAAGCCCGACACATCGTTGATGATCGACGCACCCGCCGCCACGGCACGCTCGGCCACCGTCGCGTGACGCGTGTCGATCGACACACAGACACCCTCGTCGGCAAGCACCCGCACGACAGCTTCAACGCGCGCCCACTCCTCGTCGGAACTGACCTCGGCGGCGCCGGGGCGCGTGGACTCACCGCCCACGTCGATGATCGCGGCTCCCTGCTCGATCATCGCGTGCGCATGGGCGAGCGCCGCATCGACATCGGCGTAGGACCCGCCGTCGGAGAACGAATCGGGCGTGAGGTTCAGAATGCCCATGATCGTCGGCTTCGTGCTGTCGAACGAGAAAGCGCCGCAACGCCACTCCATCGGTACCACATCTCCTCTCATCGGCGAGCCGCCCGCCGGGCGCCCGCGGAACCCTGCGTCCGCCCCATGCGGCAAACACAGCCTCAAAACCAAGGCGGGCGACCCTCAGCCGCCCGCCTGTCAGTGCCTGTTTCGACGGCGCATCCGCGCCCGCCGTCTACCGCCGGTCGCTTCCCGACGGCTCCTCATCGCTCCACTCGTCGGTCGCGTCGTGCGCCTTGACGCCGTACGGATCGGCGTAGGGATCGGAAGCGCCCGCAGCGCCGTTCGTCGTCGCAACCCCGTAGGGGTTGGAGGCCGGCTGAGCCGGCGGCACCTGGCCGCCCACCGCATCGGGGCCGGCGAGCTGGCCCATGCGCTCGGCGTCCTTCGCGCGCGCCTCGGCCTCCTCGCGCTCCTTGGTGGCGATGATGTCGCCTTCGCGCAGCAGATAGTCGTCCCACTTGTCGTCGAGCAGCGCCTGGCACGCCTCGCCCTCGACCGTCTCGCGCTCGAGCAGCACGTTCGCCATGAGGTGCATCTGCTCGGCGCGGTTCGACAGAATCTCGTAAGCTCGATCGTGGGCCTCGCGCATGATGCGCGCAACCTCCTCGTCGATGCGACGCGCCGTCTCCTCGGAGTAGTCCTGCGTGTTGCCGTAGTCGCGGCCGAGGAACACCTCGTGGTTCGGCTGGCCGAACACCTGCGTGCCGAGCGGGCTCATGCCGTACTGCGTCACGATCGCGCGCGCCATCTTCGACGCACGCTCGAGATCGTTGCTCGCGCCCGTGGTGATGTCGTCGCAGAAGATCTCCTCGGCCACGCGGCCGCCCATGAACACGGCGAGCTGGTCTTTCATCTCGCCGAGCGAGTTGAGCACCTTGTCCTCATCGGGAATCGACAGCGTGTAGCCGAGCGCGCGCCCGCGCGAGATGATCGAGATCTTGTGCACGGGATCGGCATGCTGGAGCGTGTGGCCCACGAGGGCGTGGCCGCTCTCGTGGTAGGCGATGGTCTTCTTCGTCTGGTCGTTCATCACGCGGCCCTTGCGCTCCGGGCCCGCGATGACGCGCTCCATCGAGTCGCTCACCTCGCGCATCGTGATGATCTTCTTGCCGCGACGCGCCGTGAGCAGCGCCGCCTCGTTCATGAGGTTCGCAAGATCGGCGCCCGTGAAGCCCGGCGTGATCTTCGCCACGGCCTCGAGGTCGACGTCGCTGCCGATCGGCTTGTCCTTCGCGTGCACCTCGAGGATGCGCTGGCGGCCGCGCACGTCGGGCGTGTCGACCACGATCTGGCGGTCGAAGCGACCGGGACGCAGCAGCGCCGGATCGAGCACGTCGGCGCGGTTCGTGGCGGCGATGAGCACGACCGAGTCGTTGCTCTCGAAGCCGTCCATCTCGACGAGCAGCTGGTTGAGCGTCTGCTCGCGCTCGTCATGGCCGCCGCCGAGACCCGTGCCGCGCTGGCGGCCCACCGCATCGATCTCGTCGATGAAGATGATCGACGGCGCCGCCTCCTTGGCGTCCTTGAACAGATCGCGCACGCGCGAGGCGCCCACGCCCACGAACATCTCGACGAAGTCGGAGCCCGAGATGCTGAAGAACGGCACGCCCGCCTCGCCGGCGACGGCGCGCGCGAGCAGCGTCTTGCCCGTGCCCGGAGGGCCCACGAGCAAACAGCCGCGCGGGATCTTCGCACCCATGGCCTGGTACTTCGCGGGATTCGCAAGGAAGTCCTTGATCTCGCGCATCTCTTCGACGGCCTCGTCGACGCCCGCCACATCGGCGAACGTCACATCGGGGCGCTCCTCGAGGGTCTTCTTCGCCTTGTTCTTGCCGAAGCTCATCTGCGAGTTGTTCGCCTTCATCATGGAGTTGAAGAAGAAGAACAGCAACGCGCCGATGAGGATGATGGGCAGAAGCGACGAGAGGATGCTCGCGAACGGGCTCGGCAGCGTGACCTGGTACTGCACGTCGGGGTGGTCGGAGAGCAGTGCACCGAGGGAATCGGAGCCCACGTAGGTGGACGTGTAGTTGCGCTCCTCGCCGAGCGTGGCGGGATCGAGCGTCGTGGTGCCGACGCCCGCGAGTGCGGTGCCCGCAGCGTCGCGCTGCGTCGACATGGCGGCGTTCATGGAGTTGAACGCGTCGTTGAACGCATCGGCGGCGTTGGCGCCGGCAGTGGCAGCCGGATAGTAGGTGCCCGACACCGTGTAGTCGCTCGCCGCGTAGGTGACGCTCTTCACGCGGCCCTGCTCGACCGCCTGCACGAACTCTGAGGTGATGAGCGAGTCGGTCGGGCGCGAGTTGCCGTTGCCGAACGTGACGAACTGGCTGCCCACGAAGAAGGCCACCAGGCAGAACAGGATGACGGCAATGATGGTCGTGCGCGGTGTAACCTGCGGCTGCACCGGCTTCTTGTCTTTGTTATCTGGCATTCAGTTTCTACCTTTACTTGTACAGCTCGGGCTTGAGGACACCGATATATGGAAGGTTGCGATAGCGCTCGGCATAATCGAGGCCGTAGCCCACGATGAACTCGTCGGGACACTCGAAACCGATGTAGCGGCACGCGATGTCGGCCTGCGCCCTCGTCTTCTTGCGCAGCAGCGTCGCCACCTCGATCGAGGCGGGATTGCGCGACTGAAGGTTCTTCATCAGGTAGGTGAGCGTCAGACCCGAGTCGAGGATGTCCTCGGCGATGATCACGTGGCGCCCCTCGATCTCGGAGCTGAGGTCCTTGAGGATGCGAACCACGCCCGAGCTCTTCGCGCCGTTGCCATATGAGGAGATGGCCATGTAGTCCATCTCAAGGGGCAGCTCGATCTCACGCGCCAGATCAGCCATGAAGATCGCCGCGCCGCGCAGCACTGAGATGAGAACGATGCCCTCGTCGGCCACGTCGGCGTAGTCGCGCGTGATCTCCGCGCCGATTTCGGCCACGCGCTTCGCGAGGTCCTGCTCGGAGAAGAGGATTTCAGAAACGTCTTCGTGCACTTTGCTCTTACCTTCTTGCATCAGGCAGGCGCCGCCCCGCGCAGGGCGCACGTCCGCCGCCTTCGTTTATCAAGGGGTCAGTGTACCATTGCCCCTTCGCCGCAACGGAACATTCGCCCGACAGTACACCAAGTGTTCACTTCGGGAGCGCGCCTGACGTCGCGGAACACGGGGCGGGCGGGGTGCAGG
>ERZ1034952.1887-NODE-1887-length-16304-cov-7.446858_pt1 | contig 16304 bp, 13 predicted proteins | sample MGYA00520625_ERZ1034952 | MGnify/ENA primary metagenome ERZ1034952 (study PRJEB33766, sample SAMN09781773) | gut metagenome | biome: gut microbiome | host: Homo sapiens | place: Madagascar | study: EMG produced TPA metagenomics assembly of the PRJNA485056 data... | reverse complement strand
TAATAAAGGTGGTATCATTATTTTATAGTATGGGGTCATTGGGCGTAAATTGTCCGACGATCTGTGTAAACACTGTAAAAAAGGAGATTTTTATGGCGAAAATCAAGGAAGAATATCAGCTTCCCGTATATCTTTTCCATAACGGAACGAATTATAAAGCATATAAGTTTTTCGGCAATCATAAAATTAATAAGGACAAGTTTGCGTTCAGAGTCTGGGCACCCAACGCAACGGCTGTTTCGGTTGTCGGCGACTTTAATTCGTGGGATAATGATGCAAATAAATGTAAACTTCTCGCACCGGGAATTTGGGAGGCAATAGTTAAGGGCGTAAATATTTACGATTGCTATAAATACGCCGTTACTTCGCCGACCGGAGTTGTTCATCTGAAAGCCGACCCGTATGCCGTTCATCAGGAAACAAGACCCGGAACCGGTTCAAAGGTTTATGAACTTCATAATTACTCCTGGGGTGACGAGGCTTGGCAGAAAAAGAAAGAAAATCAAAACATTTTGGCTCAGCCGATTAATATTTACGAGGTACATTTCGGTTCGTGGAAAAGACACGATGACGGTAATTTTCTTACATACCGTGAAATGGCAGAGCAACTTGTACCTTATGTAAAGGATATGGGATACACTCATATCGAGATGCTTCCTATTATGGAATATCCTTATGACGGTTCGTGGGGTTATCAGGTTACCGGATATTTTGCCGCAACCTCACGCTACGGACTGCCCGAGGATTTAATGTATTTTGTTGATTGCTGTCATAAGGCAGGCATAGGCGTTATACTTGACTGGGTTCCCGCTCATTTTCCTAAGGATGCTTTCGGGCTTTATGAATTCGACGGCACTTGCTGTTATGAATACAGCGATATGAAAAAGGGTGAACATAAGGAATGGGGAACGAGAGTGTTCGATTATGCCAAAAATGAGGTTAAATCGTTTCTTATTTCTTCTGCCGAATATTGGATTGACGAGTTCCATTTTGACGGAATTCGTGTGGACGCCGTTGCTTCCATGCTCTATCTTGATTATTGCAGAAAGGACGGCGAGTGGACTCCTAATAAAAACGGAGGAAGAGAAAATCTTGAGGCTGTTGAGTTTTTCAAGCAACTTAATTCTACCATTCTTTCAAATCATCCCGGCAGTATGATGATTGCCGAGGAGAGCACTGCTTGGCCTATGATTACCATGCCGCCCTATAAGGGAGGACTCGGCTTTAACTTTAAGTGGAATATGGGCTGGATGAACGATATGCTTCGTTATACTTCTATGGACCCGCTGTTCAGAAAGGGTAATCATAATTGCATTACTTTCAGCTTTTTCTACGCTTTCAGCGAAAACTTTATTTTGCCGATTTCGCACGATGAGGTTGTTCACGGAAAGGCAAGCCTTCTTAATAAAATGCCGGGCGAGTATGATATGAAATTCGACGGAATGAGGCTGTTTCTTGCGTACATGATGGCTCATCCCGGAAAGAAACTCCTCTTTATGGGCAGTGAGTTCGGTCAGTTTATCGAGTGGAATTATAAGCAGGGACTCGATTGGCTCTTGCTTGACTACGATAAGCACAGACAACTTCAGGGCTTTACCCGTGAACTGAATAATTTTTATAACGAACACAGCGAACTGTGGGAAATCGATTACAGCTGGGAAGGCTTTCAGTGGATTTCGTCAGAGGATAACTGCAACAGCGTAATTGCTTTCAGAAGAATTAACTCAAAGGGCGAAGAAATAATAGCAGTATTTAACTGGACGCCTAATAATTTCAGCTCCTATAAAATCGGCGTTCCCGAAAAGGGAACATATAAGGTACTTCTTGACACATCTCTTGCAAAGTACGGCGGAGATAAAAGCAGAAAAGATAATGCTTATAAAACAAAGGCACAGCCTATTCACGGCTATGAGCAGAATATAGATTTGAAACTGCATGGTCTTTCGGCGCTCTTTTTGCAAAAAGTTAAAGCACCTGCAAAATCGGTAAAAAAGGCAAAAACACTTGATGAACCGACAAAAAAAGTAACGGAAAAATCAAAGCATGAGAAGGCGGTAAAGACTGCCTCAAAGGCTAAAAAATAAATCGGAGGAAAACTAATATGTCAAAAACAGAAGTTGTTGCAATGCTCCTTGCGGGAGGTCAGGGCAGTCGTTTGGGCGTTCTGACAAAGAGTATAGCAAAACCGGCAGTTCCTTACGGCGGCAATTATCGTATTATCGACTTTCCGCTTTCTAACTGTGTGAACAGCGGTATTTATACCGTCGGCGTACTTACTCAGTACCAGCCGCTTGTGCTTAACGACTATCTCGGAAACGGTCATCCATGGGATTTGGACAGACTTAACGGCGGCGTTCATGTCCTGTCACCTTATGAGGCAATAGGCGGAGCAGAGTGGTATAAGGGTACCGCAAATGCTATTTATCAAAATATCGCATTTATAGAAAAATATGACCCTAAGTATGTTGTTGTTCTTTCAGGCGACCATATCTATAAGATGAATTATGCAAATATGATTGATTTCCACAAAAAGAATAACGCCGATTGTACCATAGCGGTTCTCGAAGTACCGTGGGAGGAGGCTTCACGCTTCGGCATTCTTGCGACGGATGAAAACGAGCAGATTTACGAATTTGCGGAAAAGCCGAAAGAGCCAAAGTCAAATAAGGCTTCCATGGGCGTTTATGTTTTCTCTTGGGATAAGTTAAAAAAGTATTTGATTGAGGACGAGGCTGACCCGAATTCAGCTAATGACTTCGGCAAAAACATTATTCCGAATATGCTTAATGACGGACAGAGAATGTTTGCTTATCCGTTCAAGGGTTATTGGAAGGATGTAGGTACTATTGATTCGCTGTGGGAGGCAAATCTCGATATCATCAATCCGAATGTTGATCTTGACCTCAGCGATAAATCGTGGAGAATTTACAGCAGAACTCCCGATGCTCCGCCGCATTACATAGGCGAAAACGCAACGGTAGAAAATTCATCTATCAGTGAGGGATGCGACATAGACGGCTTGGTTGATTACTCCGTTGTTTCTTCCGATGTTACCGTAGAGGAGGGCGCAGAGGTTCGCTTCTCCGTTATTATGCCGGGCGCAGTAATTAAGAAAGGCGCAAAGGTTTACTATTCGATTATTGCCGAAAATGCCGTTATCGAGGAAAACGCTCAGGTGGGCGAAATCCCCGAAAATATGGAAAACTCGGCTGATTGGGGCGTTGCTGTTGTAGGCTCCGGCGCCACCATTACAAAAAACAAAAAAATTCCCGCTAAGGAAATGATTGCATCGGGAGAGGAGGTATAATTATGAACGGAAAAAATGTTCTCGGAATGATTTTTGCAAATATTCATGAGGAAGCGCTAGATACGCTTACCAATAAAAGAACGATGGGCTCCGTGCCTTTCTGTTCAAGATACCGCCTTATCGACTTTCCTCTTTCAAATATGGTGGAAAGCTCAATTGCAAAGGTAGGCGTCGTAACAAACGCTAACTTTAATTCACTTATGGACCATGTTGGCACGGGTAAGCCGTGGGATTTGTCACGCAAAACCGACGGACTCTATCTTCTGCCTCCGTACGCAATGAACAGCGTTACCATGTGGGGCAACAGAATTGACGCAATTTACGGAAATCTCGGCTTTCTTAATAATTCCAATCAAGAATATGTTTTGATGAGCGATTGCTATAATGTGATGAATATTGACTTCGGTGCTTTGTTTGATTTTCACGAGAGCCACGTTGCAGATATTACGGTTGTCGGCGTTAAGTCAACCGTTCCCACAAATATTAAGAATGTGCTTATCTTTGACGAGGTGGACGAAAACGGCAGAGTTTCTCAGGCTTCTATTGATTCTGCCGAGAGCGAGGCTTTTTATTCCACAAATATCGTGCTGATTAAAAAGACTTTGCTCGAAGCGCTTATTTCAGACTCTCACTCAAAGAATGAGGTTTCTTTCCAGCGTAATGTTTTGCTTGAAAGCATTAAGACTAAGAATGTTTATGCCTTTGACGCAACAGATTGCTTTGTGGGAACTATTGACAGTATTCAGAGTTATTATGATATTTCAATGAGTCTGCTTAACAGAGAAAATAAGAATAAACTTTTCTGCCCCGACAGACCCGTTTATACCAAAGAGAGAGACGATATGCCCACTCTGTACGGTATGGATGCAAAGATTAAGAACTCGCTTGTTGCAGACGGCTGTGAGATTAACGGTATTGTTGAAAACTGTATCCTCTTTAAGGGTGCTAAGGTTAAAAAAGGTGCCGTGGTTAAGAATTCAATTCTTATGCAGGACACCGTTGTCGGCGAAAATTCAAAGATTAATTATATTATCGCCGATAAAAATTGTATAATTAAAGACGATGTAGAGCTTTCGGGTGCAGCAAATTATCCTGTAAGTCTCGCAAAGAATACAAGGATTTAGGAGGAGAAGAAATGAAAGTTTTGTATGTCGCTTCCGAGGCTTTGCCGTTTATGGCTTCGGGCGGCTTGGGAGATGTTGCCGGTTCGCTTCCGGTGGCTCTTCGCAAGCGTCTTATCGGCTGTCGTGTTGTTATGCCCCTTTACGATTCCATTAAGCAGGAATATAAGGACCAGATGAAATTTATCACCTCTATTTCCGTTCCTGTTTCCTGGAGAAGGCAGTATTGCGGAATATTTGAGGCAAAATATAACGGCGTAATTTATTACTTCCTTGATAATCAGTATTACTTTAAGCGTGACGGAATCTACGGCCACTATGACGATGCAGAGAGATTTGCTTTCTTTGCAAGAGCGGTGCTTGAGATTATTCCTCATATTGATTGGAAACCTGATATTATCCATTGCAACGATTGGCAGTCGGCTCTTACTCCGCTTTACTATACCTGCTATTATGCTAATCAGATGGGTTATGAGAATATAAAAACCGTTTTCACGATTCATAATATTCAGTATCAGGGCAAGTACGGCGACGAGTTGCTTAACGATGTTTTGGGCATCGCACCTGAATATAATAATTTGATTATGTACGACGGACTTGTTAACTTTATGAAAGCGGGTATCGAGTGTGCGAATAAGGTTACTACCGTTTCACCTACCTATGCTAAGGAAATTCTTGACCCGTGGTACTCTTACGGACTTGACCCGATTCTTAATCAGCGCAGCTGGAAACTTTGCGGTATATTAAACGGTATTGATACCGATAATTATAATCCTGCAACAGATAAGGCTATTGCTCAAAATTATGATGAGTCCGATTATAAAAAAGGCAAGGCAGCATGCAAAAAAGCACTTCAGGAGCAGATGGGTATGGCTGTTCGTGACGATGTGCCGCTTATCGGTATCGTTTCTCGCCTTGTAGGACATAAAGGACTTGACCTGATTAAAGAGGTTATGGAAAAGAGCCTTTGGGAGAGAGATGTTCAGTATGTAGTTCTCGGCTCGGGCGAATGGCAGTATGAGACCTTCTTCAGAGAACTTCATAATAAGTATCCCGATAAGGTCGGCGTTACCATTGGCTTTGTTCCTGATTTGGCACGCAAGATTTATGCAGGTGCTGATTTATTCCTTATGCCGAGTAAGAGCGAACCTTGCGGTCTTTCTCAAATGGTTGCGCTGCGTTACGGAACACTTCCGATTGTTCGTGAGACGGGCGGTCTAAAGGACAGCATAACCGATTGCGGTGACGGCGAGGGTAACGGCTTTACCTTTAAGACTTATAACGCATACGATATGCTCGGTGCTATCTATCGTGGTGTTGAGGCGTATAACGATAAAAAAGGTTGGCAGGTGCTTGTTAAGCGTGCGCTTGAGTGCGATATGTCTTGGGGCAAATCTGCAAACGAATATATCAGAATGTATAAATCGTTGCTCAAAGACTGAATTTAATATGTAGATAAAACAAAAATCGGCGAAGAGCGTTTGGCTCTCCGTCGATTTTCTGTTTTTGAAAGGAGTTAATTAAATCTATGAAATCTTTTATTTAACATTAATCCGCCAAAGGTAAATACCGTGCCCAATATGATTTGAGGAATGGTGTTGCTTGTGATTTGTTCTGCCTCAAACGGTGTAAGATTCATATACAGTATAAAGTTTTCCGGACTGTTGCTGAACAAAAACGCAATAATTGTATATATTATCAGCGTCATCAGCGAAAGGGAAGTTGACTTTGTTAAGAACACAAGTAAATATGTTGCTCCGAAATAAAGAAAGCAAATTCCCAACAGTCTTATCAACTCTAAAAGCATAGCATGCGTAAAGTATATGTAAATGCCAAAATGAACTATTACCGTCAGAAAAAACAGTACAAACGGAATTAAAAAGTCAAGGAGTTTTATTTTGTTATTCCCGATATACAGTAACTCGTTGCCCTTGCCCTCGACATTTTCTTTGAGTATAAACAATCCCCACATTATTGACGAAACAGGTATAATCAGCATACCCAGCATTATTATGTATGACAGGTATTCGTCGGGATGTTTTCTCGATAACATATAGCTTGCCAAAGGCAAAAATAAATGCACAAAGATTAACGGGGCAATGAGCAAAAGCCTTAATGACTTCAGCTCAAAGCCGATTCTCTTACAAAGAGCTTTCAAGGTTGTGTATCGCATAAATGTATGCGTCCTCAACGGTCGGCTTAGGCTGTGCGTAGTCAAGCTTGCTGTTTGACAGTATGCGGGAATAATTCAAACCGTCATTCAAGAAATTCTTTTCTAAGTGATAGCCTGTCTTTACATTGATAAGCTCATCCTCTGGAATAATGTAAACTTTGTCTTTAGCCATATCTGCAATTTTCTGAGTATCATCGTTCATCAGGATTTTTCCCGACTTCATTATGATGATTTTGTTGCAGAGCGTTTCTACATCCTCAACAATATGGGTGGAAATCAGCACCGTCTTGTTTTTTGAAAATTGTGCTATTGATGTTTTCAGTCTCAATCTTTCCTCGGGGTCAAGTCCAACTGTCGGCTCGTCTAAAATGATGATTTTCGGGTTTCCCATAAATGCCTGTGCAAGTCCCAAACGCCTTACCATACCGCCCGAAAGGTCGGAGCATTTTTTGTCTGTTTCATCGGATAGGTTTACTATTTTCAACACTCTTTCAATGTCCTGCTCAATAGCGTCCTTTTCTATGCCTTTCAGAGCGGCAAACATTTCAAGCACTTCTTTTACGGTGAGTTCCTTAAAGAGGCCGAAGTTTTGGGGCAAATATCCGATTGATGCATAGTATTCTTTGCATACGGTTGCGTCGGTGCCGTTATATGTTATTTCACCCTTTTTGATGGGATAAAGTCCTGTTATTTTTCTTATGAGGGTTGTTTTTCCCGAGCCGTTCGGTCCGAGAAGTCCGTATATGCCCTCATCTAATTCCATACTTATGTTGTTAAGTACCGACTTTTTGCCAAAACTTTTTGATACATTTTTTATCTCTAACATCAGTATTGCCTCCTTTATTAATAAGGTGTGGTAAAGTCATCAATGTTGTCTTCGCCGACGTTTCTTGCAAGGTCTAAAGCACTTTCGCACCCTGATGTCTGCATTGCGTTTCTGAACTTTGAGTCGAATGATTCATCATCTTTGTACTGAATTATTTTCTTTGCAAGGACTGTGTTCAGGTCGTCGCTGTCGTCGGGTAACGTGCTTGGGTCCTGTTGAGTGAGCTTGTATAGTTCGCTGTCCTTGTCGTAATATTTAAGGAATGCGAAGTAGTAATCATTCTTGATTTTCGGGTCGCCCTTCTCTTTAAAAAATTCTTCTTGGGTATCATCGTATATTGTCGGAATGTTCGGGGCTATGACTTGATCGGAGGCTGTAAAAATACGGTCGTCGGCGGAACCTCCGGAGCCGCTTGCCAATATTACAGTCTTGCCTTTGTACTTCGGTTTCTTGTCAATCAGCATTTTCAACTGAGTTTCATAATCCTTAACGCCGTCAATATCATACGGAGATTCATAGTACGGATATATCATACGAATGCCATCTGCGTTAATTTCTTTGTAGAAACCGCTTACTAATGTCAAACTGTCCGATGTACCCTCAAAGGTGTTCTTTCCCGTGCTTTCAAGATTTGAAAACATCTTTTTGCCGCAGTCAACCTTTACGCTCATAGGTACGCTTGTACTTAGTTTTGTGCGTATACTTCCCTGGTCTGCAACGGAGTAAACATATCTGAAACCGTTAATCGGGTAGTATGCAAAGCCGCCAAGCAGTTCGCAGCTCTGCGAATTGCTGTAAAATACCTGACTGAAACCCTTGTACTTAAAGTTGAATGACTCGGTCGGTGCGTCTGTGTGTACCGTTATGTAGTCACCGTCTCTGTCGTATTTCAGCTTCTCGCCACTTGAGTTTGTAACGCTTTTCAATTTGTAGCCGTAGTACAGGGTGAAATGGTATTCCGTCAGATTCGGGTTGTCAACCTTAACGGTGACATCTCCGCTAAGCAAATTTTTGATTTTGAAATTCATATTGTAGCCCGTGATTTCAAAATTCGGCTCTTCGTTCTTTTGGATTACAAAGTTTTCCGGGTCTTGGAATACATAATGTTCGGCGTCGGAACCGAGGGAATTGCTGTCGAGTGAAATTGAAGAGTAGGGCATAAGAGTGCCTGCACCCGATAGTACAAATACGGCAAGGCATATAGTTGCCGCTATTTGCTTTGCTCGCTTTATTCTGAATGAAAATACCGTGAACATAGCGATAATCGCAAATAAACTTATCCAAAATATAATTATGCTCAGCGATTTGATATTTGCGTTTATGCCGGAGGCAGTTGTATCATATAATGTGTTTTGGAAAATTTCAAATATTCTCCACAGCGGATATATGCTTTCGTCGGATTTGTTGTATATCTCTCCGGTTAAACGGCTTGTCATCGGGGAAAAGACAAATGAACAGATTATTAAAATAAGGTATGCCGCAGCCGTCTTTTTTATCGTCGAGCATAAAAGACCAATCAGTATGGTTATAATGTTCGCTAAGAAGAAATATAAAATTGATATTTTTGCGCTGTATAAAAAGTAAGCACCGTCTGCGTTAGGGTCCTTGAATGAAAAAATTATTGACAATAAAAATGAGACAGCGCAGGTAATTAATGCAAGGGTGAGCATAACAGAAAATTGATTAAGAATAAATCCGTTTTTGCCCGTAGCCGTTACGCTCGCACATTCCAAAAGTTCGTTTTTTCTCGCCTGTGAAAAATAGTAGTGCGATGTAAATAAAAACATTATGAATATTATTGCGGCGAATTTTAGGTTCATTTCGGTAAAACCGGCAGCGCTTATTTCACTTGTGCTACGCAGTGCAAAAAGTCGCCCGGGAACCATTGTATCAAAGAACATTTTATATAAGCTCGACAAGAACATAGAGGCATTTACGACAATGTATATGATTATACAGAACTTTGTCCGTACGAACTCCAAGAAGTTCAGCTTAAATGTTTTCATTGTTTTTTCTCCTTGAATTTTGTGTTTTTGTTGAATTTTTTGTTATTTTGCACAAAAATATTTCACTTATATATTATCATATTGTTTAAGTTTTGTAAATAGAAACTTTTATTTTGTAATTAAAGTCTTGCGGCCTCCCTTAAAAAAGGGAGGCGCAGACTGTATAAATTACTTTTCAAGGGAAGCGTCAATTTTTAGCACAGTATCGCAGGTCGGATTACCACATCCAGCCTACGCCTCTGCCGCCTTGATTAACATGTTTGCATCTTAATTCAAGTCTCCAATATGTACCGCTTGCTCTGGTGTTGCTTAAGGTTTGATCGTATTTGTCGCCTTTTGCAACTCTCAGGGAATTATCTGAAATCCATTTTCCTTTTGAAGAGTTATAAAATGTAAGGTCAAAATATACATAGCGGTCATTGCTTGAAAGGTTTTTGCCCTCGTGGTACATGTTCGGACCCATCTTGCTGGGAGAGTATGTAAAGCTTTGGTCGGGGTATAACTCGACTTCTTTTACAGGAACATCGGGATATGCATATGCGGTGAATACCGATAATGCACATGTTGAAATGATTGTTGCCACGATGAGTAAAACGGTCGTTAGTTTTTTAGATTTTAATTTCATGTTTTATCTCCTTTTTCATTAATGTTTTTTGATGTGTTTTTATTTAACGAATCCCCTGAAAAGTTAAATGGTGATGTTTTTGAAAATCAGTTGTTAAATTGCACTTAGTATTTGTATGCAACAACTTGTTCGCTTCCGGCAGTATAGGTGACCTTTAGTCTGTAAGTGCAGAGCGCATTGATGTTTCTTGACTCTGATATAGACAGCCTTGTTCCTGTTTTACTGCTTGTCCAAGTTTTAACGGTTTCATAGCCGTTAGACTTTTTCTTTTGCAGTTCCATTTTAATTGTCAATCGCATAGTACGATTTGTACTCATACTGGCTGCACATGTTGCTTTTATGCTTGAAATGGTAATTGATTCACTTTTGTTTGCAATATTAATGTAACATGGAGCTAATTCATTATTTCCATTTACCGATGCATTAGCTATGCTTGTCATACCTATAAGAATTAAAAATGATAAAAGAATTGAAACAATGGTGTTACTGATTTTGATGGCTTTGTTCATTGCATTTCACCTCCTTCATTACTCTATATCCCTAAAAGAGTGCGTTTTGTGACAAAAAAATAAGAAAAACCAAACTTTTGGTTTTTCTTACAAAAAATTACTGTATACCTTGTGCAATTTTTACAAGTTCTTCTTTGCTTATATTGCCGCATACAATATAAACGTATTCACTGTTATTAAATAATAATCCTCCAATATTAATTTCAGGTTGATAATAAATGGCATCCAAACTTCCTATTTTTATTTTTTCACTACCGTACTTTTCGGTGTTGATAGAGGTGGTGCCGCCTAATTGAAGTTTTTCGACATAAAAAAATTCGTCGTTTTTTTCATATCTATACATAAACGTATAATCGTTCTCATCAATTTCTGTTTTTTCAAAGTCTTTAGGTATGTAATTGATTGTGAGGGATTTAACTTTTTTCGTTTTCTTTTTTGGAGCAAGAACTTCATATTCCGAATGGTCGGAATATTTATTAAGTGAATATTTTTCAAAGGCAGGCTTTGCTGTTGCAAAAACGGTTATTGCAAGAGAAAGTATAATTGCTGCAATGAGTATGAATTTAAGCGTTTTCTTTGACAGCTTCGGCTTGTATTTGATTAAATTGTCGCTGAGCAGGGGCTTCATTTTTTCGTTATGTTCCTTGCTGAATGTATGCTCGGGTATTTCTTTTTCAAAAGTATCTACCCATCTTTCGCACGAAAGCAAGCAAGCATTTTCTAAATTATTCATCTTATTGTTCCTCTTATATTACATCTGTGTTGCTCTGACTGAGGCTGTCCTTTAATTTCTTTTTTGCCCTTTGTATTCTCTTTCTTACATAGGTATCGTTTACACCGTAAATGTCTGCGATTTCAACGCTCTTGTAGCCGTATACATATTTTAGATACAAAAGAATTTTGTCCTGCTCGCACAGAATTTTATCAATCATAACCGAAATTTCAACGCTGTCAAATTCGTTGAAAGCGTCGCCGTCGGAGTCCTTTTCGATTTCTTGATTAAATTCTGCGGTGCTTTCGTTTATTGATTTGTTGTATATATTTATTGCAAATCCCGACACTATTGTGCTCAGATAGCACTTCGTCCTTTTGGAGTCTACTTCTCCTATTCTGTCGAAATGCTTTGCCGCATAGAAAAATGTATCCTGCACACATTCCTCGGCGTCCTCTATACAGTTTGTCTTTTTTATTGCTATCCAATACATCAGATTTTTATATGTATCATACAGGTAGGTGAACTTTTCTTTATCCTCCTGAGTGTCAAGCAGGGTTAAAAACATATTCAGCATAACGCTTCTCCTAAAACCGAACCCCCGATTATTTTGTCAAGGCATGGTAATATTTTTGCAGATTTTTATTACTTTGTCAATACTGTTATGAGAGAGGCTTTTTTTACTTGAAAAAAAGTGGAATATGGTATATAATATTTACTCGGTATTATAATTATAAACATATATAATAGATTTACGGAGATTTATATGCTGGAATACGAAGAACTTAATCAGAGATTAATGCAGTCCGAGAAACCTATTGAAAATCTTAAAGAGGCGCTTGATATCGATAACCTTGTTAAAGAGGTTGCCGAACTTGAAAAGCAGAGCAGTGCTCCGGATTTTTGGGACGATATGCAACAGAGCCAAAAGACTATGCAGAAAATCGGCTCTCTAAAGGCAAAGATTGCTTCATACGAAAGCCTTAAAGGCGATTTTGAGGACGCACAGGTTATGATTGAACTTGCCGACGAAGAAAACGATGAAAGTTTAATCGAAGATTGCACAAAGTCGGTTGACGATATTGAGAAAAAAATTGAATCGCTCACCCTTTCTACCTTACTAAACGGTGAGTTTGACGACAACAACGCAATTTTGACATTTCATGCCGGAGCAGGCGGAACAGAGGCTCAGGACTGGGCAGAGATGCTTTTCAGAATGTATAACCGCTGGGGCGAGAGAAAAGGCTACAAAGTTTCGACTCTCGATTATCTTGAGGGTGATGTTGCCGGAATTAAGAGTGCTACTATTTTGGTAGAGGGCGAAAACGCTTACGGTTATTTACACGGCGAAATGGGTATTCACAGACTTGTTCGTGTATCTCCGTTTGACTCGTCAGGTCGCCGCCATACATCGTTTGCATCTGTTGAGGTTATGCCGGAAATTGATGATGATGTTGATGTCGAAATTCGTGAAGAGGATATTAAGATGGATGTTTACCGTGCCTCGGGTGCAGGCGGACAAAAGGTAAATAAAACCTCGTCTGCCGTTCGTCTTACACATATTCCTACGGGCATCGTTGTTTCGTGTCAGATAGAGCGTTCTCAGCACCAAAACAGAGAAGTCGCTATGCGTATGCTTAAATCAAAACTTGTGGAAATCAAGGAGAGAGAAAACCTCGAAAAAATTGAGGATATTAAGGGCGACCAAAAGGAAATCGCATGGGGCAGTCAGATTCGCTCTTATGTATTTATGCCGTACACAATGGTTAAGGACCACAGAACAAATTATGAAATGGGCAACATAACCGCTGTTATGGACGGAGATTTGGACGGATTCATTAACGCTTACCTTAAAATGAAAAGCCTTGAATCAAACAAAAACTAAAATTTAACATTAGTATTTTTCCTCCCGAGACAGAAAATAGTCTTGGGAGGTTTTGTTATGAAAAAAATAAAAATACTGATTCCTTTTTTGGTGCTTGTCTGTCTGTTTTGCGGCTGTAAGGCAGAGATAAAAAGCAATGAAAATAATACAATCGGTAATCAAAACGAGAGCACTTCCGAGACCGTGGAGAATACCGCACCCACTGCTCAGGCTGTAGCAGGCATAAGCGATTTGAGCACGGAAAAGGTTGTGTGGGGACCGGGAAATATAAAGGACCATAAGCAGCCTGCCGATCCCGTTAAACTTCAGGAAAGGTTCAGGTCGTTTAATGCAAATTGGCTTTTGCCGGACGAAAAAAGCATCTGTCTCACCTTTGATGAAGGATATGAAAACGGCTATACTCCGCAGATTTTGGATGTATTAAAAGAGAAAAATGTTCAGGCGATTTTCTTTGTTACCTATGATTTTGCAAAGGATAACCCCGACCTTATCCGCCGAATGATTGACGAGGGTCATATAGTGGGCAATCACTCCTATCGTCACTATACCATGGATGAGGTCAGCGACGAAGTGGCAAGGGAAGAGGTAACTTATCTTCATGATTATATGGAAAAGGAATATGGTTATACTATGAGTTATTTTCGCTTTCCGAAAGGTGAGTTCTCCGAGCGTGCATTGGGTATAGTAAATGATTTGGGGTATAAATCCGTGTTTTGGAGTTTCGCTTATGCCGATTGGGATGTAGACAAACAGCCGGATGAAACAAAGGCATTTACAGATATATGTGAATCTACACACCCGGGTGAGATAATTCTGCTTCATGCGGTAAGCAAAACGAATGCCGATATTCTCGGTAAGGTTATCGACGATATTGTGCAGCAGGGTTATACTTTTACTGTTGGATTATAAGAGAAAAGAGGATTTTTCGATACGCTTGTGTCGGAAAATCCGTTTATTAATTTTATACAAAAAATCGTTGATATTGATTGTTTAATATGTTATAATTTTACAGAAACCGTGCATTGCAAATACAGCGTTTCATAAAGGGGTAACGATGAAAATATCAGGCGAAAAAATAAAGGGCACAATATCGTCCGTAAAGGAGCATTGGAGTAAACCTCCGCAGGGCAGATATGTTCCGTATAAAGAAATTCTTGCATACAGCGTAGGCGGTATAGGTGTAAAATCGGTTATTTTCACTATTTATTACATCGGACTTTCTGCAACAAGTTTGCTTGCGGGCTCTGCGCTGGGCTTAAAAAACGGTGACCTTGTTAAACTGAATATTATCGCAACGGTTATCGGCTTGTTTTTAGGTCCTTTGAGAGGATACATAATCGATAACACAAGAAGCAGCAAGGGCAAATTCCGACCGTATCTTCTTTATACGGGTATTCCGTCGGGTGTTTTGATTACGATTTTTGCCTTTTTACCGTTTGAGACCATGTCTTATAATCAAAGGCTTTGGGCTTTATTCGTTACATATATGCTTCTTCAGCTTTGCTATCCGTTTTACGACCAGGCTTACGCAACGCTGGTTCAGGTAATGAGTCCTAACTCAACGGAACGTGCGGATATTATCACCGTTTCTACTTTTATTTATTCACTTTCGCCGAGTATAATGGGCTTTGTAGTTCCTATTATCGCAGGTTATACGGGCGGTCTTGAACATATCGGTGCATACAGAGTTATTATGCCTATTTTCGGTATCGGCGGTGCGTTGATAGGAATTCTCAGCTATACGGGCACCAAAGAGAGAATTATTGTATCAAAGGACTATACTCCGAAAGTGCCGTTTTTTAAGGGAATTGCGGCAGGAATTGCAAATAAATATCAGTGGGCACGCTCCCTTACCTCTTGGTTTATTTTGCTTACGGCAGGTGCGGGTAATATCACAACATGGTATTTTTATTACGGAATTAAAGATGCTCTTAATCTTACCACCGAACAGCAGGGTGTTATGAACGGTACGCTTATGACAGTGTTCGGCGCCGCCGCTACTCCGGCTATGTTTCTTGCGCCGTTTCTTATTCGTAAAATCGGAAAGAGAAATTACTACATTATGTATATGGTCGCAAATATCTTTTGTTTGGTAGGAATGTATTTCTGTATTGAACATATTTGGGTGCTTTATGTATTTGTTTGGCTCAGAGGTTTCTTTAATACCTTTACTCTTATTGCCGACGGTGCGATGAATGCCGATGTTTTGGACTATCAGCAGTACAAAACGGGTGAAAGATTAGAGGGACTTATGGGACAGTTTGTGGGTATTATAGGTACGTTTATTTCTATGGGCGTAACTTATCTGCTTCAAACTGTTGTTATGCAGAACTACTTTGGTTTGAGCGATAATTATGACGATTTGTATAAGCTCTCATTCCGTGAGCCTCTTTCAAAGGGTATGATTGTGATTGCTCTTGTCGGTTATGTGCTTGCGCTTATTCCGTTTATTACTATGTATACTCTTACGGAAGAACAACACGATTCGCATATTAAGGTGCTCAAAATCCGTGCCGCACTTGAGGATTATGCTACCGATTCGCTTTCGGACGGTGAACTTGAGGAGGCAAAGAAAATTTATGCCGACTCGCTTGAAAGCTTTGAAAAAAGCAAGGCGGAATATGTAAATGCAACGGGCAAAGAACGTAAAAAACTGAGGAGCAAAATCAAGGCTCTTGAAATAGTTGCCAATGAAAAAGAACGCTTTAATCAACCGAAGATGGCGGCAAAGGTTAAAAAAGCAGAGGAACTTCTTTCACACAGTATCGAGGAACTTTACGGTATAAGCGAGCCTACTATGGACAAATATAATGAGGCTAACGCATTGCCCGAGGATACAAAAGAACAGGCACAGCTTAAATCGGCAAGGCTTAAAGAAGCGTCAAAGGAACTTGATTTGTTTCATAAAAAGGCTTACGATTATATTCAGGCTCGCAAGCTTATGAAGCAGGTTGAGTATTATTCCCATTGGGACGAGATGTTTGAATCCGAGCCGGAAATTATCGAGACGGTTGAGGCATAAAACTACAAATTTACAGACGATACGTTTTACTTTCAACAGCAAATTTGTATCGTCTGTTTTTATTTTTGTATTATTTGACAAAATTATTAATTTTTCAAATATCTTGTTGAGATTATTG
>ERZ1034952.1885-NODE-1885-length-16313-cov-7.107209_pt1 | contig 16313 bp, 15 predicted proteins | sample MGYA00520625_ERZ1034952 | MGnify/ENA primary metagenome ERZ1034952 (study PRJEB33766, sample SAMN09781773) | gut metagenome | biome: gut microbiome | host: Homo sapiens | place: Madagascar | study: EMG produced TPA metagenomics assembly of the PRJNA485056 data... | reverse complement strand
TGATTGTGGTTCTGCCGGTGGCGGTGTATTATCGTAATCGGTAAATCTGAATGTATGCTGGGGCGTACATTTGTGGGTATCGCGGATACATTTCTTATGTGTCAGCGATATAGAAATGATGAAAATGTTAGTTTATATTATTTAGGAGGCGAAGAGAATGAAAAATTACAAAAGAATCAAAAGATTTGGCGCAGCTGCTACAGCTATAGCTATGCTGGGTACGCTGAGCGTTGGCGTTTTCGCTGATGAAGCAGACGTCGTTGAGGAAACCGTTCCCGAAGTTGTTGCAGAGGAGGTTACTGATGAAACCGTTCTGCCTGAGGTTGTTAAGGAAGTTATAGAGGCTCCGGTCGCTGTTGAGGATGAGGCGGAAGCAGTTAATGCTGCTCCGGACAATCTTCTTAAAAGCAATCAGCTTGATATTACTGAAGTAACAGCAACAAAGCTTGCTATCGCAGGCACACCTGATCAGTACAACTACACCATAAACCTTAAATATAAATTTAAGGAAGGTGTTTCCGCTGACGGTAAGCAGGTAGCTATGGTCGGATATATATTCGACGGTACAGCTACAGACGCTGCTGAAGGCACTATTGATGACGCGGCAAAGGTTTATGCTATAGACCAGCTTGGCGCGGCATCAGAGGGTTCATTCACTGTAAAAATGACCAGTAAGTCCGATGCTCCCAAAATGGTTGCAAATGACGCGGTTCTTATCCTTAAGATAGGTTCTGACGCTGTTGCAGACGGTGGTGCACAGGCAGTAGCAGTTGACCTTGCTAATGCAACAGAGGTTCTTGACTTTACCGCTGTTTATGCAGAGGCTGAAACCGCTTCTTATGCAGCAACCTACGGAGATACCCTGGATCAGGTTAAGGCAAAGCTTGCAGATACTATCAAGGCAACTGTATATGCAAACGTTGATAAGACAGGAAATAATGCAAGCGGATATGCAACCAAGGGTTGGGCTGTTAAGACCGGCGAATTTACCGGCGAAATCGGAAGCAAATGTACTTTTGAAGGTACAGTTGTTGCTGATGCTGAAGCAGGCGGCAAGTTCACAGAGGGCGACCTTAAAGTAACCGTTGAGGTAACTGTTCCTGCTTTGACAAACGGTGATGTAACAGTTAAGCCTAAGAATCCTAAGAAGGGCGATTCTGTAACAGCCGGCTTGGATAAGTTTGTAGAATCAATTACAGTTAAATCCGGAAATGTAGAGGATACCTACGCAGTAAACAGCGGATCTATCACATATGCATGGGATGGCGATGCTCTTGATACTTCTGCAGAGGGCAACAAAGCTACATTGAAAGTAACAATCAATGGTGTAAGTGCAAACGGTAAGTTTGACCTCACCGGTAAGGTTGTAACTGTTGAAATCACTGTTGTAGCTGATGGAAAACTTGGTGATGTAAACGGTGATGATAAAGTAAATGGTAGAGATGCTATAGCAATACAGAAGTATGTTCTGTATGGTACAGTACCTAAAAAGCTTGAGTTGGGCGATGTAAATGGTGATAGTAAGGTAAATGGTAGAGATGCTATAGCAATACAGAAATATGTTTTGTATGGTACCACATTCAAATAAGATAAGAAATATAATTGTTCAATAATAAGAGAGGAGAAAGACAATGAGAAATTTGAAGAAAATTGCGGCATTATTTGTTGTATTTGCAATGATATGCACACTATTTATTGTTCCTGCATACGCGGAATCTAATGCAACATTGCGTATGACCTTGGACACAACAAGTGTAAAAACAAATGGTGTAGCTACATTGAATATTTATTTAGAAGGTGCTGCTGACACAGTTGGATTTTCAATGATTAACTATGAAATAGCTTATGATACTACTGCTTTTGAAGCAAAGGATGTAACAGCAGCATCAAGTCCTATTAAGAGCGGTGTTAATGTAAGAGATGGTAAAGTCCTTGCAATGTGCATGGCTCCTGGTGAAGCTGCTAAAAATGTGGCAATTCAGTCTGTAGAGTTAAAGGCATTAAAAACAGTTGAGGCTAAGGAAGATTATACTTTTGAGTTCTCAGAAGTACAGGTATGTGAAACTACAGGACCTGATTACGCTGTTGATTCATCTTCTAAGGCTACATTGTCAATAGTTCCTTCATTTGTTGCTACAAGCGCTGAATATGTTGGTACAACATCATTCGATATTGGTACTGATGTAGCTGCAGAACTCGCTAAGGGTACTGCAACTGTTAAGAATGAAGCAGGCGACAAGACTGCTGACAAATATGCAATTAAAGATATAACTGCTCCGGAAGGTTTTGATGCTAAAAAGCCGGGAACATATGCATTTACTGCTACTGTTGTTCCGGATGAGAGCAAAGCTGCTTCTTGGACAGGTGATTTAAAGGTTAATATCAATGTTACACTTACTGCTCTGACAACTGGTACATTCAGTATTGACGGTAAGGATGCAAATGTATTCCAGGAAGCAGACAAGACCTACACAGCTGATGAAGTTGCAAATCTGGTTAAGGCTGCAGTAACTGCAATCAATGTTACCTCCGGTGAAATCACTGACACATATGATGCTGCAGCTGCAACTTACACCGCTGCAGGTACACTTGCTGCTGATACAATCGGTACTTCTGTTGACGTAACCGTAAAGGTAAGCGGCGAAAGTGCTAACAAGCTCTTTAACGTAGCTACTGATACTGTTGTTGCTACAATAGCTGTAAAGGTTGTTGCTGCTGAGATTACTGATCCTACACAGGTTTCTGCAAAGATTTCTACAGACAGCGTTACAACTTCTACAAGCAGCTTGAAGATTACTGTTACACGTGCTGAGGCAAGAAAAGCTGAAACCGGTAAGGTAGTAGTAAAGGCTTACAAGCAGGGTGATGATACTAAGAACGTTGAAGTAACAGGCGCATTTGACGCAGATGCAACAAGCCTTGAGCTTGAACTTAAGGGAGCTGAATTTGAGGCTCTTATGGATACTCTGAGCGTTGGCAACAAGTTCCAGATAGACGTAACTTATGATGATGCTGCAGTATATGCTTCCGATGCAAAAGAGCCGATTCTTCTTCCGGTTGCAAATGCAAGCAGTGGCAGCAAGCCTTCCGGTATTCCTTCCGGCGGCAGCAGCACAAAGGCTCAGTACAACATTACTGTTGCTAAGACAGAGAACGGTACTGTTTCTGTAGCTGCAAAGGCTGCAAAGGGTGACACAGTTACAATTACAACAACCGCAGACAAGGGTTATAAGCTTGACAAGATTGTTGTAACAACCTCTAACGGTACAAACGTACCTGTTACAGACAAGACCTTCACAATGCCGGCTTACAATGTTACAATCACTGCTACATTCGTAGAGGGTGAGGAAGAACCTGTAAATCCGACACCGGGTGAGGATACAAAGTCAGAGTTCACTGATCTTCCTTCTTCACACTGGGCATATGAGGCTGTAACAGCTCTCAAAGACCTCGGTATCGTAAACGGCGTATCCGCTGACAGCTTTGCTCCGGATAACAACGTAACACGTGCTGAGTTCACAAAGATGGTTGCTGTACTGTTCGGTCTGAAAGCTACTTCAACCGAGAGCAAGTTTGCTGATTGCGGCGCAGACGACTGGTTCACTCCTTATGTTCTGGCTGCTGCAGAGGCAGGCTATGTAAACGGTGTTGATGATACACACTTTGCTCCGGATGCACAGATTACCCGTCAGGATATCTGCACAATTCTGGGTCGTGTTCTGGACGCTAATGAGGCTGCTGCAGAGGCAGGTTTCACCGATGCTGACCAGATCCAGGATTACGCTGTTCAGTACGTTAAGTCTTTCGTTGCTCTGGGTGTTGTAAACGGTTACGAGGATGGCACATTCCGTCCTGAGGTTTCCGCTACAAGAGCAGAAGCTGCAAAGATTCTGTTTGGTATCACCAAGCTTGACAACGAAAAGGTTAAGAATGCAGTTGCTGCATTAAAAGGCGAAGTTGTTGCTCCGGCTGGGGATAATACCGAAGCTGTAGACGAGAACGCTGCAGATGAAGCTGCTGCAGACGACACAACTGCAGACGATACCACTGTTGATGATGGTTCAGCACCTGAGAAATAATAGAATGGTATTATAATAAAAGGGACACCGGAATCGGTGTCCCTTTTTAAAATGTAAAATATATTTGTATATGAAAGACGCAACGGGCAACCGCATGACAACGGGCAACCACACTGGGTTGCCCCTACGGTATATTGCAAAATATGTGCCCATGCGAAAATAATACATAAATATATGTGAAATCTCATGCGGGCGGATGCACACAGCCGCCCCTACGGTGCACAGATGCGAAAAGCTGTTTAATACCAATGGGCAATCACATGGCAACGGGCGACCACATGGGGGCGCCCCTACGGCGTTAAACAATATACGATAAACATGCCATCCGTAGGGGCAGATATTATCTGCCCGTTATAATCTTATAAATACTTACGCATATGCCCAAGAGCGCTTTTTTCCAAACGTGAAACCTGAGCCTGTGATATACCGATTTCATTGGCAACCTCCATTTGGGTTTTCCCCTCAAAAAACCTCAAATTCAATATATGCCGTTCTCTATCGCCAAGGTGCTTCATTGCTTCCATAAGCGAGATTTTTTCAAGCCACGAATCATCTATGTTTTTTTCATCTTTGACCTGATCCATTACAAAGACTGCATCGGCTCCGTCATGATATACAGGTTCCTGCAAAGATACAGGATCGAGTATTGCGTCAAGTGCAAGGGAAACCTCTTCTTTCGGCAATTCCATTTCCTTTGAGATTTCTTCTATGGTGGGTTCCTTGCCGTTGACGGCGGTCAGGCGTTCCTTTGCCGACAATGCCTTGTAGGCGGTATCGCGTACAGAACGGCTGACGCGGATAGAATTATTATCCCTTAAATAACGTCTGATTTCGCCTATAATCATGGGAACGGCGTAGGTCGAAAACTTTACCTCGTGTGACGGATCAAAGTTATCAAGCGCCTTTATAAGTCCTATACAGCCTATCTGAAATAAATCATCAACGTTTTCGCCGCGGTTGTTAAATCGCTGCAGTATGCTCAGTACAAGCCGCAGATTGCCGTAGATAAAGTCATGTCTTGCCTGTCTGTCACCTTGTTGTATTTTTTCAAATAATTCTTTTTTTTCCGCTTCAGTCAGAACCGGAAGTTTTGATGTATTTACACCGCATATTTCAACCTTATTCATCCAAAAGACCCTCCCTTTAATTGAGAACCTTTTTTCAGTATTTGCCAATAGCTAAATTTTATACTGTCGAAGATAAATAAGGATTGTCGAAAAAAATAATGATACATTCAGCAAAATCTTGTTGCATTGCTGTAATATTACAACACACCATACGGGCGGATGCACACAGCCGCCCCTACAGTGCACAGATGCGGAAAGCTGTTTAATACAAACGGGTAATCACATGGCAACGGGCGACCACACGGGGTCGCCCCTACGGCATCAAATAAATATACAATACACACACCATCCTACACGGGCGGATAATATTCGCCCCTACGGTACACAGATGCGGAAAGCTGTTTAATACAAACGGGCAATCACATGGCAACGGGCGACCACACGGGGTCGCCCCTACCGCATCAAATAAATATACAATACACACGCTATCTCGCGGGCGGATAATATCCGCCCCTACCGCATCAAACAAATATACGATACATACGCTATTCGTAGGGACAGATATTATCTGCCCGAAATATGACAATATGTCGACGGGCGTTGAACAGTATTTTTGTTTTTGTATATGAAAGACAAAACGGCGACCATATAGGTCGCCGTTTTACAATATTAAATATTTTCACTTGTATGGTCAGCTTTTTATATAATTTCCTTTATTCCTCCGGAAGATTCATTCCAAAGTGTTCAAATGCGGCCTCAAGCTGATTATCATGTTCAACCTTGACTGTAGCCATATAGTTGCGGAGCTGTATTTGAGTTGTTATGTCCATTACTCCGTACGGAAAAACCTTGACTTGTTTCTGGAATGCATAAACTGCATAATACATATCGTTGTCAAATTCGTCATTTATTTCGCCGGAGTACAAGCCAAGAAAGCTGAGCATTTCTTTAGCGGTCTTGATTTCATCACTATTATCACCGTTTTTATACACAGTTGTGTATTTAAAGTCAGCATACTTTGACATATCAACGGATTTTGTTGTATTATCAACGCTTTCATCAGGCTCTATGCCTACGCCGTTTATATTGTTTCCGTTTGGTGTAAGATAAAATCCTGAGGTATACTTAACCATTCCTCCGGTCATAAGCTGATTTATCGACTGAATAGTTCCCTTTCCGTATGAAAGAGTGCCTATCGTATATGAAACACCGTTTTCTTTAAGAGCGGCAGACAGAACCTCTGACGCACTTGCGGAATATTCATTTTGAAGAAGAACGATGTTATATTTGTTTTTGTCAACCTTTGTGCCGGTATAGACCTTATTTAGCAAGGTGATTTTGTGATCCTCGGTAGTGATTTTGCTGCCCTTCGGAACAAAATTGTCGGCAATGTTTATTGCCTGATCAAAAATTCCGCCGCCGTTGCTGCGGACATCTATAATAAGATTTATTATTCCCTCTTTATCGGCGCTGCTCAGAGCTTCGGCAAATTTTTCTGCGGTATTGCTGATAAATCCGTGTATACGAATATACATAAGTTTTTTATCCCCGTCATTGAATATCTGTGACGTAACAGACGTTCTGCCGACAATGGTTTCACGTACAAGGTCAAATTCTATCTGATTTCCGTTCCGGTCAACAGTCAAATGAACTGTTGTTCCGATTTCGCCGCGGACATAGTTTAAAATCATTTCCGAATTTAAACCTCTCAAATCTGTACCGTCTGCATTTATCAGAATATCTCCGACCTGCAGTCCGGCTTTTTCTGCGGGGGTGTCCGGAATAACAGAGGCAATTCTTGCATTTCCGTCCATAAAGTCAATGGTTACGCCGATTCCGCTGATGCTGCCGCTTATGTTCTCCATCAGCTCTTTGCCTTCTTCGGGAGTATAATACTCCGAATGTTCATCAATGGATTCCAGCATCCCTTTTAAAGCGGTTTCATAAGCTTCCGGATCCTCCTCCAAAAGCTTGTTAAGAGCCGCCTCGTAAAGCGAACCCTTTGATATACTCTCATATCGTCCGTACATTATCAGCTGATCTGCTACAGCTTTCGTAAGACCGACTGCCACATCACTGTTTATGCCTTGATTTGCTTCATCAGCAAAGGCAGGTACAGCACAGCCGACAGCCAAAACAGCTGCACAGGTCAGAGAAATCAGTTTTCTTTTTGTGTTTTTAAACAACCTCATGGTATTTTCTCCTTTAAATAAATCTTAAAGCAACAACGCGAAGCCCGTCGGAAGCATTTCTCGTTATTATTACACCGACATTACTGTCGGCATAGCGGTTAAACTCAACAGGCTCTATCTCCACCCCGTCAGAAAACTTTCCGTTTCCGGAAATGTCAATTTCAGTATATTCCGCATCCATAGCGGTTTTTGATTTGATTTCGCTGTTACTGCCTGTTGGCTTTATATCCTTCAGTACAATCTTAGAGCGGTATGCGTCACAGTAATAGAGCTTGGCTGTATAATAGCCGGCGTCTTCTATCAGCAATGACGGATCTACCGCAAAGGCAGAGATACTGCCGAATATAATACCTGCGGCAAATAACGCAGCAGCTAGCTTTTTCATGCGGCCTCCTTACATTCTTTCCGGCGCGGTAATTTTAAGCATTGCCAGAACGTTTTTCAGTACAATTCTTGTGCAGTCTATCAGTTTAAGGCGCGCCTCCATTAAGGCTCTGTCCTCAACCTTTACACGGCATACAGTATAAAAGGTATGGAATACCGCTGCCAAATCCATGACATAACGTGTAAGCCTTGCAGGCTCAAGTGATTTTGCAGCACTTTCAATTTCGCCGGGAAGATCGCCGAGCTTTTTAAGCAATTCAAGCTCCTCCTCGGCTTTGAGCAGGCTTGCGTCAATTTCAGAGAACGGACGTACACTTACGCCCTCCTCTGCCATAAGCCGTAAGATGCTGCAGATTCTGGCATGCGCGTACTGAACATAGAATACAGGGTTGTTGTTACTCTGTTCTGCGGCAAGTCCCAAGTCGAAGTCGAGATGGCTTCCGGCGCTGCGCATATTAAAGAAAAACCTTGCAGCGTCAACACTGATTTCCTCCAGCAAATCAGACAGGGTAATCGCCTTGCCGGTACGCTTTGACATACGTACAACCTCACCATCTCTGGTAAGACGTACCAACTGCATAAGAACGACATCAAGACGGCTTCCGTCTATTCCTACTGCATCCAAAGCCTTTTTCATACGTGCAACGTGACCATGATGGTCTGCACCCCATACGTTTATCGCCCAGTCATAGCCTCTGGTTTTAAGCTTGTTTGTGTGATATGCTATATCGGCTGCAAAGTATGTGGGTATTCCGTTCTGACGTACAAGAACCTCATTCTTTTCAAGCCCCATTTTTTCGCAGTTAAGCCACAGCGCGCCGTCTTCTTTATAAGTATAACCGTTTTCGGTCAGCAGGTCAATGGTATTTTGTACCGCGCCGGATTCATGCAGAGTGCTTTCTCTGAACCACACATCATAGAATATACGGTATTTTTCCAAATCCTCTTTTAATGCGGTAATGTTCTTCTCCAGAGCATAATCAACCAAAGCCGATTTGCGTTCCGTTTCGTCACATTCAAGATATTTATCACCATGCAGAGCAATAAAATCTTTTGCATGCTGAGTAATATCGTCACCGTGATAACCATCCTCCGGGAACTCTATCGCATCCTCACCCTTTAACTGCTGAATATATCTTGCGTTAAGAGAATTTCCGAACTTTTCAATCTGATTGCCGGCATCATTTATATAAAACTCTCTGGTCACCTCATATCCGGCGTGCTCCAGAACAGCCGCAAGACAATCGCCCAAAGCTCCGCCTCTGGCGTTTCCCATATGCATGGGGCCTGTCGGATTGGCAGAAACAAACTCCACCATTACGCGCTTGCCCTTGCCGATGTCTATTCTGCCATAATCATCACCCTGTACCTCAACTTGGTTTAAGACCTCATAAAGCCATGATGAATTAAGATAAAAGTTGATAAAGCCTGCGCCTGCAACTTCAATTTTATCAATATCGCTGTCAGGCTCAATACAGCTGACGATTTCCTCGGCAATCGCGCGCGGATTGCTGCGCAGAGGCTTTGCAAGCATCATTGCTATGTTACACGCAAAATCGCCGTGCTCCTTGTCCTTGGGGACCTCAATGCGTATACGCTCCTCAATCTGCAGCGGCGCGTCAGTTTGCGGCAGAGCACCGTTTTGCTGCGCTTTTTCAACAGCGGCGGCAATCGCCGCGGAAATTTTACTTCTCATTTGTTCCTGTATATCCATTTGTAAAATCCTATCCTTTCCTAAACGTTATTTATCGGTGTAACGGAGATGTTGAGAGAATTTTTGACAAAATTCTCATTATCTGCGTCAAGTGTATAGTCAACTCTCAGCCTGCCGCTTGCATCCGAAAAGCTGAAGTCAACCTCTGAGGTATAGATAGAGGCGGCAATTTTGCCGTACGGTGTAGGGTACAGGCAAAGGTTTCTTTGCCCAGCCTCGTAAGCAAGCTTCATATTATATTTGCCTCTCCTGGTGACAACGGCGTTTCCGTCCCATATTTTTATTGTTGTGGTTGTATCGGCAAAGCCTGTCATTTCGCTTTCTTCATATATAATATAGTATTTGTTGTTTATCATGCCGAACTTTCCGGGGGTCTGAAGCTCAATCGGCTCGACTTCGCCGTCATCGGTCTTTTGTATTGTTTTTATACTTATAAGTACGTTACTGTCCATTGTATGCTCCTAATATTTTTCTATATCAACAGTATGAACACTGCCATCTATATGCTTTTCCAGAAACACTCCGGCAAGCTCTGAAAAACCCTCGGTTGAATCACTGACATAAAACTGAACAGAGCCGCGTTCTCTTGAACATAAAAGTCCGCTGTCCGCAAGACGCTTTTTTGCATAAACGGCTGTTTCGGCGCCCGCATTGACAAGCTTGACATTGCTGCCCATAATATCATGTATGGCGTTAATCAATATAGGATAGTGCGTGCAGCCGAGTATCAGAGTGTCAACGCCTGCGTTTTTAAGCGGTGTAAGATATTCCTCGGATATAATTCTTACTACCTCGCCTGAGGTATAGCCGTTTTCGACAAGCGGTACAAACATCGGACAAGCCTTGCTGTAGACCTCGATTTCGGGATTGATTTCTTTAAGCTTACGCAGGTATTTTCCGCTTTTAATTGTTCCGGGAGTACCGATCACGCCGATTTTGTGGTTTTTGGTCAGCTCTGCGGCGCGTATACAGGTTGGCGTCAAAACTCCGGCTATTTCCATATCAAATTCGTCCTGTATCATCGGCAGAGCGGCACTGCTCGCCGTTCCGCAGGCAATAATTACAAATTTTATATTAAAGGTTTCAAGAAACCGTATGTCCTGGCGTGCATATTTTTGTATAATCTCTTTGCTTTTTGTGCCGTACGGTACACGTCCTATATCGCCAAAATAGATTAAATCCTCGCCGGGCATGATTTCCATAACCTTTTTAAGACAAGTAAGTCCGCCCAGTCCGGAATCAAAAATTCCAATAGGTCTGTTATCCATTTATAATCTCCAATCTATCTTACAAAAGCCAAATCTATCAGCTTATTTATAAGCTCGCTGTAGGAAAGCCCGGAGGCGTTCCAAAGCTTGGAATACATGCTGATAGAGGTAAAGCCCGGCATTGTATTGATTTCGTTAAGAAAGACCTCGCCGCTGTCCTTGTCAACAAAAAAGTCAACCCTTGACAAGCCCCGGCATTCACACGCCTTGTATGCCTTTACCGCGTATCGGCGAAGCTTCTCAACAACCTCAGGTTTAAGGTTTGCCGGGATGGTAAGTATTGATGCGGCATTATTATATTTTGCGTCATAGTCATAAAATTCTGCTGCCGGAGCAATCTCGCCTACAACAGGCGCGCATACCGGATCGGTATTTCCGATAACGCTGCTTTCGACTTCTGTGCCGGTCATCATGCGTTCAACCAAAATCTTATAGTCCTCTTTGAAAGCGGTTTCTATTCCCGACTCAAGCTCGCTTCGGTTATGCGCCTTTGTTATTCCGACCGACGAGCCGGCGTTTGACGGCTTTACAAAACACGGATAGCCGAGTTTTTCTTCAATCTCGGCAATTTTGTTTTCGCCCTTTTTAAGTTCTACCCAGTCTGCCTGAGGAATTCCGGCACGGGCAAACATGGCTTTTGCAACGCATTTGTCCATGCAAACTGCGCTGCCTATTACTCCTGTGCCGACATAAGGGATTCCTGCAAGCTCAAACAATCCCTGTATGGTACCGTCTTCACCGTTTTTGCCATGTAAAACCGGAAAAACAACATCAATCGGGTGCTTTGTAATACCGTTTTCGGTAAAGCGGATAATTGCTTTTTCGCTGGTGTCCGGTGATATAATAGCTCGGTCAAGCGATTCGGTGTCATGGTCAAGAGTGTTTAAACAGTCGTTTACGCCGTCATAATAATACCATTCGCCCTTTTTTGAAATAAAAATCTTATGTACGTTATATTTATCATAGTCAATATTCCTGAGTACAGATTCGGCAGATAATAGAGAAACCTCATGTTCGCTTGATGCACCGCCGAAGATAACACATAAATTAAGTTTTGACATTATTCCACTCAGCCTTTCCGTCTGTGATTGCATTTGCATTTTGAATCCGACACAGACACTTATATTATATTGTACCTCATATTATGCCAAAAAGCAAGATGTATAAAGCAAAATTTTCCGTCAATAATTGTATATGAAAATGAGAAAAATATGGTTGTATTTTTTGGTAGGAGGTTAAAAATGAAAACTGCCGTGAAAAATATTTTATATCTTGTATTGTCAGCTGTTGTAATATTTACTGCCGGCACGGTAGGTCATATACAGGGGCTGAACCGTGACATAGCCGACAGTGTGCTGCGTCTGCATGTTATTGCAAACAGTAATTCTGTTTATGATCAGGAGATAAAGCTGAAGGTTCGTGACGGAATATTAAAGGATTGCGGATATTTGTTTTACGGTTGCAAAAATCCGTCCGAGGCTGCCGGTATTGCAAAAAGGAACACTGATGTGATTACCGCTTCTGCACTCAAAACCTTGTTTGAAAACGGTGTTGTTTCTTCTGTAGACACAAGGGTAGAGCAATGCAGCTTTCCGACAAAGGAATACGGAACGGTCAGACTTCCGTCCGGAAGATATACTGCGGTGAATGTAAAAATAGGAGCGGCGTCCGGCAGAAACTGGTGGTGTGTGATGTACCCGCCGTTATGTCTTACAGCCTCCGGTGTGACGGCAGATGATAAAACTATGGAGGTATTGCGCAGCGAGCTGTCGGAGGAGGAGTATGACCTTATAACTCAGTCCGATGAAATAAAAATAAATCTGAAGTTTAAGCTTGCAGAGATTATAGGCAGATGTTTCAATTAACAAATGCTACTTTTTGAGCAATATCGGAAATGTTTTTTGAAATATACTGTGGTATAATTATCTTTAATAACATATTTAAAAGGAAGTGAGCAAAAGTGAAGATGACATTCAGATGGTACGGAGATGAAGATCCTGTAACACTTGATAAAATAAGACAGATACCCGGAATGACAGGAGTGGTAACAGCAGTATATTCGGTTCCGGCGGGTGAGGTGTGGCCGACAGAGGAAATCAACCGTATCAAGTCAGAGGTAAATGCAAAAGGACTTGAGATGGAGGTAATCGAAAGCGTACCCGTACATGAGGATATAAAGCTCCGCCGCGGAAACTATAAGCAGTACATAGAAAACTATAAGGAAAATATACGCCGTCTTGCAAAAGCAGGAGTAAAATGTATATGCTATAATTTTATGCCGGTGTTTGACTGGACACGTTCCCGTCTGGATCAGCCTCTCGGTGACGGTTCAAATGCACTTGTATACTATAAAAAGGATATAGACAAAATGGATCCGGCAAAGCTTACGCTTCCGGGATGGGATGCGTCATACACGCCGGAGGAAATCGGCGGACTTATCGAGGCATATCAAAAGCAGGGCGAGGAAGGTCTGTGGAAAAACCTTGAACTGTTTTTGAATGAGATAATACCTGTTGCGGCAGAGTGTGATGTGAATATGGCTATACACCCGGATGATCCGCCGTGGCCGATTTTCGGAATTCCGAGGATAATCACCTGTGAAGAAAACATAGACCGTTTTCTTTCGCTGTATGATGATCCGCATAACGGACTTACGCTGTGCAGCGGAAGTCTCGGATGTGCGGCGTCTAATGATTATGTGCATATGGTCAGAAAATACGGCGCAATGGGCAGAATCCACTTTGCACATGTACGCAATGTTAAAATTTTGGAGGACGGTTCATTTGAAGAAAGCGCACATTATTCAAAGTGCGGTTCTCTGGACGTATGTGAGATATTAAAGGCATATCATGACGTCGGATTTAAAGGGTATTTAAGACCTGATCACGGAAGAATGATATGGGGAGAAACCGGTAAGCCGGGGTATGGTTTGTATGACCGTGCTCTCGGAGCGATGTATATGACCGGAATTTGGGAAGCAATGGATAAATTATTATAATACATAGGAGGTAAATAATAATGAAACTGCCGTTTGAAATAGATTTAAGCGGAAAGACCGCAGTGGTAACAGGCGCGGGCGGAGTGCTTTGCTCCATGTTTGCGGAGGCGCTGGCAAAAGCCGGAGCAAGGGTGGCTTTGCTGGACTTAAACAAAGAAGCAGCCGAAGGCTTTGCGAAAAAAATCCGCAATGACGGAGGAACAGCCAAAGGGTATGTATGCAATGTGCTTGATAAAGATACCATACAGCAGGCGAGAGATGAAATCAATAAGGATTTCGGAACCTGTGACATTCTTGTCAACGGCGCAGGCGGAAACAATCCTAAGGCAACCACCGATGACGAATATTATTCGCCGGAGGATGTAGGAAAAATGAAAACATTTTTTGATCTTGATAAATCGGGAATAGAGTTTGTGTTTAATCTTAACTTTTTGGGAACGCTGCTGCCGACACAGGTTTTTGCTGCGGATATGACGGAAAAGGATGACGCCTGCATAATAAATATATCGAGTATGAATGCATATACACCGCTTACCAAAATTCCGGCGTACAGCGGAGCAAAGGCGGCGGTATCAAATCTGACTCAGTGGCTTGCGGTTCATTTTTCCAGAACAAATATCCGCTGTAATGCTATTGCACCGGGATTTTTTGTTACAAAACAGAATGAAAAGCTTTTGTTTAATGAGGACGGAACACCTACACCGAGAACCGGAAAGATTATAGGCAGTACGCCTATGAGCCGTTTTGGCAAGCCGGAGGAATTGATAGGGACACTTCTGTTTTTGACTTCAAAAGAGGCGGCGGGCTTTATAAACGGAGTTGTAATTCCGGTTGACGGAGGCTTTTCGGCATATTCGGGCGTTTAACGTCTGATTGACTTTTGCGGCTCTTTATGCTATGATAAAGTCAATTAAGACTATGCATACAGGGCATGTTGGGTTCGGCTCCCGTATGCATAGCCGAAAGATGCCGAAATTGTGCTTTTTCAGGCGGGTTCGGATTACTCTCTTTCGGCTGACCGGAGGTAATGCCAAAATGAAAAGAGTCGCATATAAGCTTATATTGTTTTTTGTTTTTTCAGTCATGGCAGTATTGCCGCTTTCAGGCTGTCAAAGCCCGGAGGATGCTGCGTCTGATGCGTTTTCGGATATGATGCATGCCATTCAGACCGGGGATAAGGCTGAAATATCGGAATATTTTGATATGGACAGCACGGCGAAATTCGGTTTTAGCAATGCATCAAACAGTGATGAACTGCTTGATAAGATATGCGGTGTCCTTAAACTTGTTAAATACGACAGGTTTACGGTTGAAAAACAAGACGATTCAACCTGTAATGTCACGGTAAAGGTAACCGGTTTGGATATGCCGTCGGTTATGGACAGTTATCTGGATAAAATAAGCAGTCTTGTGAGCTCGCCGGAGTATCAGGATAGAATATCATCAATGTCAATGAATGAATACAGCACACTTCTGGCAGAGCAGATGATAGAGGTGTTGTCACAGGAAAATCTTCCGCTATGTGAAATAGAACTTAAGCTGTCAATGGTAAAGGAAAACGGAAAATGGGTTCCCGGACCGGATAAGGATTCGTTTATGAATTCGCTGTTCGGAAATCTTTTAAATGCAACAAGTTCTCTTATGTAATTAAAGCATTGTTCTTTGCATATATTTATATAAGCAAGGAACAGTGCTTTTTATTATAAAGGGGATGTGATTATGTTTAAAACCATAAATCTGCGAAAGATACTTTCAAGCCTTATCGTTACACTAGGCGTCGGCTTTCTTGCCGGAGCACTTTCCGGGAATATGGGAAATATATATCAAAGTTTTAACAAGCCTTTGCTTTCGCCGCCGACGGCAGTTTTCGGCGCAGTGTGGACAGCGCTGTATATTATGATGGGAATTGCTCTTTACAGAATAAGAGTTTTGCCGGAGAGCAAGGAAAAATCAGCGGCTGTTTCTTTTTTTACGCTGCAGCTTGCTGCAAACTTCATTTGGCCGCTGCTGTTTTTTGCAATGCAAATGTACTGCTTTTCCGCGGTATGGCTCGGGCTGCTGCTGGTTTTGCTCACGGTGTCGGTAATATATTTTTTCAGACTTGACAAAACAGCCGGTATTCTGATGCTTCCTTATCTTTTGTGGTGCATATTTGCATTATATCTTAATGTAGGTGTTTGTATTTTAAATTAGAAATATAAATAGCATATCGTGTCCGGCTATTCTTTTATGCTGCTGATTCTGCATTGCAGATTTTTCAGCAGCTTTATTAAATTGTCGCAGCGGCTTTGTGCACAGCGGATTTTAAAAATACATACGTCTACCGCAGAAGGCTCCGACAAATAGTCATAGTTTATTATTGCCGTATTCATGTCGGAGCGTGCCGCGTTAAATTCGTTTAATATAACTTTATATTCGGCTTCAAGCTCATTCAGTGCCCGCCGTTCGGCGCGCCTAAGCCTGATTTTGGTTTTACTTTTTGGCATAGCCAATGACACAGCTTGTGTTTGCATATAAAGCTCACTCCTTTTATTTTTATTATATCCGTATAAAAAAACTTTATAACCTTTACAAATTCCTTCTCCTTATCCGGGTTGGTATTTGCTGCCAT
>ERZ1034952.1882-NODE-1882-length-16327-cov-10.658555_pt1 | contig 16327 bp, 12 predicted proteins | sample MGYA00520625_ERZ1034952 | MGnify/ENA primary metagenome ERZ1034952 (study PRJEB33766, sample SAMN09781773) | gut metagenome | biome: gut microbiome | host: Homo sapiens | place: Madagascar | study: EMG produced TPA metagenomics assembly of the PRJNA485056 data... | reverse complement strand
GATGGAATAACGCTGGATTTTAGCCACAGTCCTCCATTTTCACTGTGGAGGATACCCCTGAATTGCGGTAGGGGGTGAACAAAGTGGCACTGCGTCTGTTTGAACACAACGAGAAAGCATATCATGCGGCAGTCCGGATGATGAATCAGTATGGCAAGGCCGCCATTGTTCACCCGACCGGTACCGGAAAGAGCTACATTGCGTTCAAGTTGATCGAGGAAAACCCGGAGAAGGTCGTGATCTGGCTTTCGCCCAGTGAATATATCTTCAAGACCCAGGTGGAGAGCCTGAAAAAGAACGACCCGGATTTTCCGCTGGCAAACGTTCACTTTTATACCTATGCCAAACTGATGTGCTGCACCCAGGCGCAACTGGATGAAATCGCAGCGCAGAAGCCTGCCTATATTATACTCGATGAATTCCACCGTGCCGGTGCGGAATGCTGGGGCGAAAGTACGGTGGCTTTATTAAAATCATGCCCGGACGTAAGACTGCTGGGCTTAACGGCAACAAACATCCGATATCTGGATAATAACCGCGATATGGCCGAAGAGATTTTTGATGGGCATGTTGCAAGTGAGATGACCCTTGGCGAAGCAATCGTCAGGGGGATTTTGCCTGCTCCGAACTATGTGACCACCGTCTATCAGTACCAGAAAGATTTGGCACGCTATCAGACAAGAGTGGATAATCTGCGTTCTGCTGGGATTCAGGACGTAAATCAAAAATATCTGGATGCCCTGCGCCGCGCCTTGGAACAGGCAGATGGATTGGACAAGGTTTTTGCCCATCATATCACGAATAAGTCCGGAAAGTACATCGTGTTCTGCGCCAATAAGGAGCATATGGATGAAATGATCTCCCATGTTCCGGAGTGGTTTGCAAAGGTGAATCCGGAACTGGCGGTGTACGAAGCCTACTCGGATGACCCTGGTACAGACAAGGCTTTTGCCGACTTCAAGACGGATGAGAGCGACAAGCTGAAGCTGCTGTTCTGCATCGACATGCTCAACGAGGGTGTTCATGTAGAAGGCATTTCAGGTGTCATCCTGTTCCGGCCCACCATTTCACCCATTATCTACAAGCAGCAGATTGGCCGCGCTTTGACCGCTGGGGAAAATTCCACGCCGCTTATCCTCGATGTAGTCAACAACTTCGAGGGTCTATGCAGCATTGCGGGGTTACAGAGCGAGATGCAGGAGGCGGTCTACCGCCTGAATGCCAACGGTGAGGGCAACAAGATCGTCACCGAACGGTTTAAGGTGGTTGAGCAGGTGCATGACTGCCGGGTGCTGTTTGAGCGGCTGCAGGCAAGCTTGTCCTCTGGTTGGGATCACTATTTTTCGGAAGCAAGCATTTACTATGCGGAACATGGCAACCTGAATATTCCAAAACGTTATACCACTCCTGCGGGACTGAGTCTTGGCGAATGGGTCATTGCTCAGCGGAGAATTCGGGCAGGACAGCGTACCGGAATTCTGACGCAACAACAAATTGCACGTCTGGACAGTATAGGGATGCAGTGGAGCAGCCGGAGTGATATGGCATGGGATCGCGGACTAGAAGCGGTGAAAAAATATAGAGAACAGTTTGGTAATCTGCTTGTTCCCAAAAAATATGTAGACGATGCTGGTTTTGCGTTGGGACATTGGATCATCAATATGCGGAGAAGTTACATTGATGGAAGATTGTCGCAAAAACACATTCAAGAGTTAAATGAACTGGGCATGAGTTGGAATGCTTTCGATGCAAAGTGGGAACAAGGCTATGGACTTGCTGTTGAGTACGCTGCAGAAAACGGCAATTTGAATGTTCCGGTGAGTTATGTGACTTTAGAAGGCCAAAAATTGGGGCTGTGGCTTTGCAACCAACGTGCTGCCTATCTAAATGGAAAACTCTCCTCCGACCAAATCAGCCGATTGGAAACAATCGGGATGTACTGGGGCAACCGGAACGACCGGCAATGGAACGAAGTTTATCAGGCCGCAAAGCGATACTTTGAGGCGAACGGAAACCTTGATGTGCCTGTTAGCTATGTTTCACCAGAAGGATATGCTCTTGGAAAGTGGGTCAGGCGGCAGCAATATGCCCATCAGAAGCCGGAAAAAAGCAATGCAGTTCTGTCACCGGAGCGTGTTGCGTTGTTGGATGCCATCGGAATGCAGTGGGAGAAACCTGATCCGTGGCAGCACCGGTACGAGCTGGCGCAGGAATATAAAAAAGAGCATGGAAATCTGGATATTCCGGTAAAATACAAGACTGCGGATGGCATTTGGCTGAGCCGATGGGTGTACAACCAAAAACGGCTGCTGCAAAGCAGGCCGGAAAAGTTGAGCGAAGAACAAAAGAAACAATTGGAGAAACTGCTGAACGATTCAGCGATAGAATTTAGAGAAAATGTGGATTCTGCGAAGGCAGAATGATATCTGAACGGGGAGAAGACGACTTTGGAGAAGGAAAATCTGAATTATTATGTGGAGTTTGGAGAACATTATGTCCACATAACAGAAAGACAAAAGCACTACTTGGAGATGCGGTCAGTAGTAGATCGGGTTCTTGCAGCGGCAGCACTGATTGTGCTATCACCGTTGCTTCTGGTGGTGAGTGTTGCACAGAAGATCAGTGCTCCAGACGAGCCAATCTTTTTTTTGCAGAAGCGCGTGGGCAAAGATGCACATTGCTTTAACATTATAAAATTCCGAACCATGAAGAGCACAGCACCTAAAAATGTAGCTACGGGTGATCTGGAAAGCCCCGAAATATATATTTCAAAGCTTGGCCGTATTCTACGTGATACTAGTATAGATGAACTTCCGCAGCTCTGGAATGTGGTCCGAGGCGAAATGAGCCTCATTGGCCCCCGCCCACTGGTATATACCGAGCGTGAGATTCGTTTTTTGCGTCGATGGTACGGTGTATATCAGGTGCGGCCTGGTATTACCGGTTGGGCACAGGTCAATGGACGAGATACCGTGGATATCTACGATAAAGTCTATTATGACCGTGAATACGTCCAGAATGTCAGCCTGAAATTTGATCTGAAGGTGCTCTGGAAGAGCGTTCTGGTCGTGTTGGGGCGAAAAGGGGTCGTGGATGGAAAGGTTGATCCGGAGTTCCGGCAGGAGAGCATCGTACTGCTGAAGGAAAGTGAGCGCTGGATGCTGAAAAAAACGGACGAAGAATGTACTCTCTCGTAAAAAATGTCGAGGATAGATGTTGAAATGATAAAAGTGTCAGTAGTAACTGTTGCCTATAATAGTGAAAAAACAATCGCAAAAACAATAGAATCTGTTTTGAACCAAACGTATTTGGAAGTCGAATATCTTATTATTGATGGTGCATCTAAGGATAGGACCGTCCAAATTGCAAAGTCCTATCAAAAACAATTTGACGATAAAGGCTACACATACCGTATCATTTCTGAACCTGATTGTGGCATGTACGACGCGTTGAATAAAGGTGTTGCATTAGCACAAGGCGAAATTATCGGCCAGATTAACAGTGATGATTGGTATGAGAATAACGCGCTTCAGCGCGTTGTAGAAACCTATGAAAAAGAGAAGTTTGACGTTTTTTGGGCAGACCTTAGAATCATAAAGCCAACTGGAAATATCATCAAACACGCTAAAAACTCTCGGTTTGCGAGCAGTAGATATTGGAACCATCCAACGACCTTTATCCGGGCAGAGCTCTACAAAGCAAATCCATATGCGCTGATTTCAATGTATGATGACTATGATCTGTTTTTAAGGCTGCGAAATCAAAATGCAAAAATTGTAACATTGAATGAAGTGCTGGCAGATTTCAACTTTGGTGGTATGAGCACACAAAAAAATTGGAAAGAAACCAAGAACAGGATACGGCTGAAGTGCAACAACTTCAAGAGGAATGGATATGGGTGGCTATATTATATAGATAGTATCCTGATCGAGGTTGCGAAGTATCTGCTTTCATAATTGACGAGGTTGCGAAATGCGAGTTCTGTTAATCAACGAAGTCTTCGGTACAACAAGTACCGGTAAAATATGTGCTCAAATTGCAGAACAGATGGAAGCTGAGGGACACGAAGTGAAAGTCGCCTTTGGTAGATGGCCTGCTGTTCCTGAAAAGTATCAACGATTTGCACATTATATCGGTTCAGACTTTGAGGTTAAGCTCCATGCTCTCCAAACCCGCCTGTTCGATACCCACGGATTTGGCTCCAAAAGAGCGACCCGGGAGTTTTTGAAGTGGGCTGAAGAGTACAAGCCCGACCTGCTCTGGCTGCACAACCTGCACGGCTACTATATCAATGTAGAAATGCTGTTCGACTGGATCAAAAAACACCCGGATATGCAGGTAAAATGGACGCTCCACGACTGCTGGGCGTTTACGGGCCATTGTTCGTACTGCTCTCAGCTTCGCCGCTACCCGGCTTGCTTCGCAATGAGTTCTGTCAGTAAGAATTTTGAACGCAAGCGCAAGGCTTTTACCGGGGTGAAAAACATGACCCTTATCACCCCCAGCAAGTGGCTTGCCGATTTGACCCGCCAGAGTTTTCTGAAAGAGTATCCGGTCGAGGTGCATTACAACACCATTGATACCAGCACCTTCAAGCCAACCCCCAGCGACTTCCGGGAACGGTATGGACTGAAGGACAAGTTTATCGTGCTGGGTGTGGCCAATGTCTGGGAGGATCGCAAGGGACTGTTTGACTTTTATAAGTTGGCAGAGATGCTGGATGACCGGTATGCCATTGTGCTGGTCGGTCTGAGTGAAAAGCAAATCAAGAACCTGCCGAAGAACATCAAGGGTATTCAGCGCACCAATAGCCCGCAGGAATTGGCGGCAATTTATACGGCGGCGGATGTGTTTGTGAATCCAACCTATGAAGATAACTACCCCACAGTTAATCTGGAAGCACAGGCTTGCGGGACAAGGGTGATTACTTATGATACAGGTGGATGTAGGGAGACGTTGCAAGGAAAAGATGGAGAAGCAATTAAGTGTGGTGACATTAAAATGTTACATAAAATAATCTTGGATGTGAAGCAGGTAAGGAAATGAGCGGAAAAAAACAAATTCGAATTATTATATATGAGTTTGTTAGCATACTAACGATTTTGTTAGAATTACTTTTAGAGAGCAATAATATAAAAAAAGAGCTTTTGATTTTTGCAGGACTTTTTTGTATGGGGCAAATCATTTTTATTGCATGGAATCAAAAGAAAAATGCACTATTGTTTTTGATTGGCCTTTTTATAGCATATTTTTTGTATAGCGTTATTGCAAGAGTATATTTGCAAGTTGATGATCTTCCGTATATTTTTAGCCATACAGCTGTAACAAAGGCAGAATTGTTAAAGAGCGCAATAATTGTGCAAATTTTCCTCTGCTCCTATGTATATACTATTAAAAGTGGTAGTGAAATAAATCGAAACGTATTTAAGGAGTCGGGACGCTGCAATAAGTACATTGTATGGGTTTGTGCGGTGGTATGTTTGTTGACACCATTTCTCTTTTATGATGCAGCGAATGGTTATGGAAAGAGAGGATCTATTTCATCGCCACTCTATGAGTATACCTGTTTATTTGTGTTAATAGGGATGATGTATTCTGGTAGAAAGAAAAAGAATCTTTTTGTACTGGCAATGGCATCGGGGTTTTGGTGTTTGCATGGACTGGTCTATGGCGAACGGGCTCCAGCGTTGACCGTTGTAATTATATGGGGATGTTATCTTATTCTTCCTAAAATAACATCCAGATTGATTCTTCTTTGCTCTATAGCGGGAATAACACTTTTTTCATTAGTAGGGAGTTTTCGTGGAGTTTCCAATTTTTCACTTGCAGGGGTTCAAGAAGCGCTAGGAGGTATGCTAACAGAACGCTTTGCAAGTGATACTGCGTACTATGCATATCAGGCCGGGACAGCGATCTTACGATTTGAGTCAAGCAATTCGATTTTGAAGAGGATTACATACGGCCTTGGATATTTAATGTATATAGTTAAAGGAAGTTCTGTAAGAGCTGGAAATTTATCCGATATTGTTGCAATAAATCCTGGTACATTCCACCAAGGTGGTGGATGGATCATGTTTTATGCACATTTCTGGGGTGGCGCAGTTGCAGTGATTTTAGTGGGGGCGTATGTTGCATTTATTATTAATAAATCGTTTGCACTAAAAAGTTCCGATGAAATCTATTGGAATTATCTTGCATTATATATTGTGGGTACAGTACCGAGATGGTTCTTATATTCACCTGCGCAAATAACAAGAGGCGTTTTTATTTACAGCATAGTGTATGGCTTTTTTTATTTAATACATAGGTTTACTACAAAGTCAGTGAAACAAGGAATATAAAAAATAAGTGACGTTCTCTTAAATTATTCGATAGAGGAATTATGTCGTACAACACTTTAACTAGAACAGAAAATGTAACAAAAAATCTGACATTTGGAGTTATAAGTAAAGTCTTTCTTCTTGGAGCAACTTTTCTTGTTCGGACACTGTTTATCAGAATCCTTGGTGCTGAGTATACAGGTGTTAGCAGTTTGTACAGCAATATTCTGAGCTTGCTAAATTTGGCTGAGCTTGGATTTGGCAGTGTGCTGACGTATGAACTGTATAAGCCACTGAAAGACAATGACGAAGAAACTGTGGCAGCATTGGTTCTTCTGTTTAAGAAGATCTATACAGCAATTATAGCGGTGATACTGTCCGTTGGCCTACTTTTGATTCCATTCTTGAAATATATCGTAAAGAGTGATTTGAATCAGCAAGATCTTCTGATATACTATGTCCTTTATTTGGCAGATTCGGTAGCAAGTTATTTTGTGGCCTACCGGACAATGGTCATTGAAGCAGACCAAAAACGGTATGTAATCAATCTTGCGGAGATCATTACAAAATTTGTAATGTATATCTGTCAGAGTGTGTATCTTGTGGTCACGAAAGATTTCTTGGGATATCTTGTGATTCAAGTTGTATTTACAGTTATAAAGAACGTTTTGTTGCATGCTGCGTCACTGAAGATGTATCCATATCTTGGGGATATTTCAAAAGAAGCTTCAAAGGTTCAGCTGGAAACAAGCAGAATTTACAAAAACGCCAAAGCCATGTGCGTGACAAAACTCAGCACAGTAATTTTAAATCAAACGGATAGCATTATTATTTCGATGCTTCTTGGTACGATTTATGTTGGATACTACTCGAATTACTACATGCTGATCGTGTATCTGAACAGCATTTATAACATTATTGTAACAAGCATTGAGGCAAGTGTAGGAAATCTGAATGCTGAACTGGATACCCAAAAATCATATGGAGTCTATAAAAAAATTGATTTCCTGATTTTTTGTATGAATGTCTTTTGCGTTACGGAGTACGTTTGTATTGTTCAGGATTTTATCGCAGTATGGATTGGTGATGGGTATATTCAAAAGATGTCTTTGGTTGCAGCACTGATGATTACTTTTTACCTCCAGCAGGCAATGAACACAGTTGTGACATATCGACAAACGATGGGATTATTTGAGGCTACAAAAAAAGTATATCCTATTATGGCATTCTTAAATATTGTTTTATCAGTTGTCCTTGGAGTCCGAATGGGAGTTGCAGGTGTTGCGCTTGCGACAGGTCTCTCACGGTTTTTTACATCCTTCTGGTACGAGGGAAAAGTTGTTTTTGAAAAAATGGGGCACAGTCTAAGTGAGTATTTGACGAAGCAATTGTTGAACGGTGTGTTCACTGTAGTCACTGTATTAATGGCATATTGGCTTGTATCCCTTATATCTTTAAGAGGGCTTATTGCAGTTATTATAAAGGCACTCCTGACAGGTTTGATTGTTATAACAATGCTTTTCACTGTGTATCATAGCTCATACGAGTGGAAATGGATAATCGGATATATCAATAAAAGGGTAAAGTTGAGAGGAAATATATGAATCCTAAGAGAAAAATTTATTTAATGATGAAGAATGTGCCTGGACTGTCGGCGTTGACAAATATTGCAATGAAATTGAATCTTATGCTTTTTCATTTTGATGAGAGAAAACAGAGAAAACATTATGGAAGTGAGGATCCTGAAAAAACATATTATGTCATTCGTTCTCGTGGCCGTCAGGAAGGGCTTCTTTCAACATATTATTATGTGATGAATGAGATGAAGTATGCCGCTGATAAGGGCTATGTACCGGTTGTGGATTTTAGTACAGATTTGTGCCAATATCACATGGATGCTTTGATTGACGGAACAAACAATGCATGGGAATACTATTTTGAGCAGCCGCTAAAACTAAAAGAGGCAAAACTTAACCAAAAGAAAAATGTTGTTCTCAATGGGTGGACACTTGGGAAAATATCGAGAGATCATATAGATGACGAATGGAAAAGAAAGTTTTTTGACGAGATGTGCCCGATAAAAGCCAATGTACAAGAGCTTGCAGATGAAAAATATCATAAACTATTTGCAACCTGTGATATGGGGGGGGGGGCATACTTGGCGTGTTCCTTCGTGGAACAGATTATGTAAGTCTACGACCGAAGGGACATCATGTTCAGCCTACAGTTGAACAACTTTGCGATAAGATAGATGATTTTTTGAAATTGCATGTAATCAAAAAGATATATGTTGTGACAGAAGATTATGAAATCTATCTGCAAATACAAAATCGATATGGCGCGATGGTTTTTTCCGCAGACGATAATTTTGTCAAGGAGTATAATCAGAAAGATTATCTTGAAAGTTCTTTGGAGGGAAATGCATATACAAGAGGCCAGAACTATCTGGTACGATTATTATTACTTGGAAGATGTGATTATTTGATTTCGAGTTTAGCTAGTGGGTCGGAATTTGTGCTGGACTATAAAAAAGACGAGTATAAGGATAGGTACTTATTTGATTTGGGCCTTTATAGCTGACGAAGAAAGAAAGGATATGGGAGGAAAGATGGCAGACAAGAAACCTTGGTTGGTAGATGTTCCGGTGAAGGTGAATATTTGGATTCGACCAGAATGTCAAAGAAAGCAGTTTGACGTTATCAAACAAGCACGACCCAGTATTCTGTTTATTCAGTCTGACGGTGGCCGAAATGAACAGGAATGGAAAATCATTAATGAGCATCGCAAGATGTTCGATACGGAGATTGATTGGGACTGCAAGGTCTATAAGATTTATGCTGATAGAAACTATGGCCTATATACGATGGGCGCTATGCGGGATAAGATTCTGTGGGCACACGTAGATCGCTGTATTTCATTGGAGGATGATCAAATTCCATCAGTCAGTTTTTTTCGTTTTTGCGCGGAATTGCTTGAAAAATATAAAGATGATGAACGAGTTTGCTGTATTTGTGGAATGAATCATCTTGGAGTGTCAAGCGATGTTGCGTCAGATTACTTCTTCTCGCGACAGGGATCAATCTGGGGCGTAGCATTGTGGAAAAGAACATACGATCAATTTGGAAAGTTTATGTATGGTAAAGATCCATATATTATGAAGCTGTTAAAACAAAGGACAAAACATAACCCGATTGCGTGGAAAAGAATTTGTGCATATGCAAAATCATCTGAGTATGAGGGGCATGTGGCGGGAGATGAATTTTTTATTGAATTTGCAATGTACGGATTAAACCAGCTTCAAATTATTCCTAAATATAATATGATTAGCAATATTGGTTGCTCTGAGAGTGCGGCTCATTCCAATGACATCCAAATGCTTCCAAGGGGAATTCGTAAGATCTTTAACGCAAAACTCTATGAGATGAATTTTCCATTAAAGCATCCGGAATATGTTATTCCTGATGTTGAATATGAGAAGAAACGCAACCGGATGATGGGATACAATTACCCGGTTATATTTTGGGCACGCAAGGTGGAAAGTTTTATCTTGATGGTGCGTTATGGGAAGTTTAAGCAGGCCTTAAAAAAAGTGAAAAACACGATTGTGCCTCAAAGGGAATCTTGAATTAATCTGTATTGAACAAGAATAAAGTACTTGGCGGTAGATTTGATGGATGGATTATCCGTTCTATTGCAAGATGAATAGCGAGATTGAATTTATTAAAAAGGAGAATAAGCTATGAAAACAGCGCTAATTACATCAACTGGATCGGTTGCCACAGATATAACATTGAAAAGCTTGAAGCGGATGGGATTCCGTGTGGTAGGATGTAATATCTATCCGAAAGAATGGATCGTAGAATCCTGTGAGATGGATGCTTTTTATCAGGCACCACCAGTGTCAGATAACGAAAACTATTTGAGGTTCATGAAGGAACTTTGTCTTAAAGAAAAAATCAATTATCTTTTGCCTATGATTGATTATGAGATCGACCTTCTCAATGTCAACCGGGAGTGGTTTGACGAACATGGAGTTGTTTTATGTATGTCACCCAAAGAAGCGCTTGATATTATCCGTAACAAGAAGAAGCTTGCGGATTTCATTGCAGAAGAATGCCCGAGGACACAATCAATCCCCACGTTGATGCTCCGTGATATAGAGAAACTGGAGTGGGATTTTCCTGTGGTGTGCAAGCCTTATAATGGCCGCAGTAGTCAAGGTTTGAAGTACATCTATAATCAGGAAGAATGGGAAAAGTTCTTTGCTGTAGCGGATGAAGATACTTATATTGTCGAGCCTTTTATTGATGGCCCCCTTGTTATGGTAGAAATCGTTCGTCAGGAAAAACCGCATAAGGTTGTTGCAATGACACGGCGAGAGCTGATTTCGACACCGCATGGCTGCTCTACTACAGTATATGTGTACCAAGATAAAGCGTTGGAAGAAGCATCGAAAATTTTGGCGGATAAATTAGGTGTTTTGGGTGATGTGAATTTCGAATATATCCTTGATAAGAATGGAACATATCATTTGGTGGAGTGTAATCCACGATTCTCTGCTGGGTGCGAATTTTCCTGTATGGGTGGATACGATTACATTGAAAACCATATGAAATGCTTTATGGGAAAAGAAATCGAAGATGCGCACTTTAAGCATAACATGATAATCGCAAGAAAATATGAGGAATATATTACTGCTGTCGATGTAAATGTGGAGTATGAAAATACGCATCATTAAGATACAATGAGGAAAATTAGATGGATTTTACAGAATTGAGTTTGTTGTACGATGTTGCATGGATGTCTGCATTGCTTCTAATGGCAAAAATAATTCGTAGCAAAGTTCGATTTATTCAAAGACTTTATATTCCTTCCGCTCTAATTGCAGGATTTATAGGACTTTTTGCGGGCAAACATTTTTTTAATATTATCCCATTCAGTTCAGAAATATCGAATTATGCAGGCATTTTGATCGCTTTTGTATTTGGGTCAATGTTTATTGGAAACAAGACAAAAGTTTCCTTTAGGAATATGTTCCATTCAGTAGGTGACAGCTTTTTGGTTAATGCGGCGGCTGAAATTACACAATTTGGAGTATTTATTTTTCTTGGAGTTGCAATCCTTCCTGCATTCTTTAAAGAAATAAATCCAGCTTTTGGATTGATGCTCCCAGCTGGTTTTGTAGGAGGTCATGGTACGGCTGCTGCAATTGGTAGTGTTCTTGTAGACAATGGATGGGAAGAGGCAACAAGTATTGGCCAGACATTTGCAACAATTGGGCTGTTGGGAGGAATTCTTGGCGGAGTAACGATGATTAATATCGGGGCACGAAAAGGAAAAACTGCAATCATCAAAAGCGTAGAAGATCTTCAAGAAGAAATGTTAACAGGTCTTGTAAAAGAAAATGATAGAAGTGCTTTTGGTGAGAATACAGTCAATGCAATGTCTATTGATACATTGACATGGCATTTTTCATTGATTTTGGTAGCAGTTGGTATGGCATATGGAATAAATGCTGGCCTGAAGGCTCTATTTCCAGCAGTATCTTTCCCTGTATATGGTTTGGCCTTGCTTTGCAGCATCATGTTACAAGGAATTCTGAAAATCGTTCGATTAGATGAATTTGTGGATAAGAAAATTATTACGCATATTGGAAGCAGTGCAACAGACTATCTGGTTGCATTTGGTGTTGCATCTATTAATATTAGTGTGGTTGTAAAATACCTTGTTCCAATTGCAGTTATTTCGGTTGTTGGCTTTGCCTTTGTTATTGCATGGTTTTGGATCGTTTCACCTAGATTCTTTAGAAATTACTGGTTTGAACGAGGAATCTATATTTTTGGCTTATCTACAGGCGTTATGGCAACGGGTGTGATTCTTCTTCGAGTTACAGATCCGGAGTTTAAATCCGGTGTATTGGAAGATTTTGGATTTGCATGGATATTCCTTTCATTTATGGATATGTTCCTGGTGTCCTTTTCGCCAATGTTTGTCCTGAAGAATGCTGGGGTGATATATAGTTTAATTCTCTTTGCAATTGCCGTACTCTGTTTAGTTATCTGTAGGTTGATCTTTGGAAAGAAGGTAAATAATAATGGACGATAAAATTTTGGTTACGAAATCATCAATGCCAACATTAGAAGAATATGCCGAAGAAATCCGTCCTATTTGGGACAGCCATTGGCTTACCAACATGGGATCGGAGCATAAGAACCTGCAGGCAGAACTTCAACAGTATATGGGTGTGGAAAACGTGGAGCTGCTGACCAATGGTCACATGGCATTGGAACTTTCTCTTCAGGCAATGAATCTGCAGGGAGAGGTCATTACCACACCGTTTACCTTTGCGTCTACCACTCATGCGATTGTACGCAATGGCTTGGAGCCGGTATTCTGTGATATTGATCCGGTTACATATACGATGGATGTAACCAAGCTGGAACGGCTGATCACTGACCGTACTTGCGCTATCGTTCCGGTGCATGTGTATGGCAACGTATGCAACATCGAGGAAATCGAGCGGCTGGCACACAAGTACGAGTTGAAGGTACTATATGATGCAGCGCATACCTTTGGTGAGATCTATAAGGGTCAGGGCATCGGAAACTTTGGTGATGCATCCTGCTTCAGCTTTCATGCTACAAAGGTGTTCAATACCATCGAAGGCGGTGCAGTCTGCTATAAGGACCCTGAGCTGGGGCGTAAGCTGTATGAACTGAAGAACTTTGGTATTCATGGCCCGGAAGAAGTGGATGCTGTGGGTGCCAATGCCAAGATGAACGAGTTCTGCGCAGCGATGGGTCTGTGCAATTTGCGCCACGTGGACGAGGAGATTGCAAAGCGCAAGGCAGTTGTCGAACGCTATCGGGAGCATCTGAGCGGTGTGGATGGATTGCAGCTGAATGTGGAGCAGCCGGAAGTAAAGTCGAATTACGCATACTTCCCGGTTGTGTTTGATGAAAAACTGTTTGGCTCCAGCCGTAATGAAGTGTTTGACGCGCTGGCGAAGAATGGCATTGGTGCACGGAAGTACTTCTATCCGCTGACCAATACGTTTGCCTGCTTCCATAAAAAATACGATGTGGATGAGACTCCTGTGGCTCGGCGGATTGCCAAGCGGGTACTGACCCTGCCGCTGTACGCTGATTTGGCATTGGAGGATGTGGATCGTATTTGTGATATTATTCTGGAGCAGAAAATTTGAGATGAATAACTTCGTATATAAAAAGTTGCAAGTAAGTAGAGGTTAATATATGTCTAAAGTTGCACTGATTACCGGTATCACCGGTCAGGATGGTTCCTATCTGGCAGAGTTCCTTCTGGAGAAGGGCTATGAGGTCCACGGCATTGTCCGCCGGGCATCCATCTCTAACACCGCTCGTATCGACCACCTGATCGAGAAGAACGCTATCGCCCTGCACGATGGCGACCTGTCCGATTCTTCCGGCCTGATCCGTCTGGTGGGCGAGATCAAGCCCGATGAGATCTACAATCTGGCTGCACAGAGCCATGTTCAGGTTTCTTTCGATGCGCCTGAGTACTCCGGCGATGTGGACGCACTGGGCGTTCTGCGTGTGTTGGAGGCTGTCCGTGTTTGCGGCCTGACCAAGACCTGCAAGGTGTACCAGGCTTCTACCTCTGAACTGTACGGCAAGGTCGAGGAAGTTCCTCAGCGCGAGACCACTCCGTTCCACCCCTACTCTCCGTATGCTGTCGCAAAGCAGTACGGCTTTTGGATGGTCAAGGAGTACCGCGATGCTTACGGTATGTTCGCTGTCAACGGCATCCTGTTCAACCATGAGTCCGAGCGTCGCGGTGAGAACTTCGTCACCCGTAAGATCACGCTGGCTGCCGGTCGTATCGCCGAGGGTCTGCAAGATCATCTGGAACTGGGCAACATGGATTCTCTGCGTGACTGGGGTTACGCTAAGGACTACGTCGAGTGCATGTGGCTGATCATGCAGCAGGATAAGCCGGAAGACTTCGTCATTGCTACCGGCGTGCAGCACACTGTCCGCGACTTCACCGAGAAGGCATTTGCCGCCAATGGCATCACCATCCGCTGGGAGGGCACTGGCATCGACGAGAAGGGTTATGATGCAGCTACCGGCAAGATGCTGATTTGCGTGAACCCGCAGTGGTTCCGTCCCACCGATGTAGATAACCTGTGGGGTGACCCGACCAAGGCAAAGACGGTTCTGGGCTGGAATCCGCAGTCCACTACTTACGAGCAGCTGGTGGAGATCATGGCGAAGCACGACCGTGAGCGTGCAAAGCGCGAAAAGGCACTCAAGGCAGTTCTGTAATTTGGAAAGAAGGCAATTCTATTATGATGGAAAAGAATGCTAAGATTTATGTCGCAGGTCATCGCGGCATGGTGGGCTCTGCAATCGTTCGTGAACTGCAACGTCAGGGTTACACCAATATCATCACCCGCACCCACAAGGAACTGGACCTGACCCGTCAGGATGCTGTGGAAGAGTTCTTCGCAAAGGAGAAGCCGGAGTATGTGTTCCTTGCTGCTGCCAAGGTCGGCGGCATCGTGGCAAACCAGGAAGCACTGGCCGACTTCATGTATGACAACATGACGCTGGAGATGAATGCCATCCACTCTGCATGGAAAAATGGCTGCAAGAAGCTGGAATTCCTCGGCTCCTCCTGCATCTACCCCCGCATGGCTCCTCAGCCCATGAAGGAAGATTGCCTGCTGACCAGCGAGCTGGAAAAGACCAACGAGGCCTATGCACTGGCAAAGATCTCCGGTCTGAAGTACTGCGAGTTCCTGAATCGTCAGTACGGCACCGACTACATCAGCGTGATGCCTACCAACCTCTATGGCCCCAACGACAACTATCACCCGACCCACAGCCATGTGGTTCCGGCACTGATCCGTCGTTTCCATGAGGCCAAGGAGCAGAATCTGCCTAGTGTTACCTGCTGGGGCGATGGCTCTCCGCTGCGTGAGTTCCTGTATGTGGATGATCTGGCAAACCTGTGCGTTTTCCTGATGAACAACTACTCCGGCAACGAGACGGTCAACGCCGGTACCGGCAAAGAGCTGACCATCAAGGAATTGACCGAGCTGGTGGCCAAGGTTGTGGGCTACACCGGCGAGATCAAGTGGGATACCACCAAGCCCAACGGCACTCCCCGGAAGCTGCTGGATGTGTCCAAGGCCACCAATCTGGGCTGGACCTACAAGACCGAGCTGGAAGATGGCCTGCGCCTTTCCTACGAGGACTTCCTGAACAACCCGATGCGTGCAGAGCGCTAAACGCAAAACTAAAATAAACGATTTGAAAAGGTCGTGTGTCCGTGCAGGGCCACGGCCTTTTTTGTTAAATGATAGGAGAAATATTATGAATCTGGTGTTATTGTCCGGCGGATCCGGCCAGCGTCTGTGGCCGCTTTCCAACGATATTCGTTCCAAGCAGTTCATCAAGATTTTCCATCGGGAAGACGGTGAGCTGGAATCCATGGTGCAGCGCGTCTACCGTCAGATCAAGGCAGTTGATACCGATGCAACGGTCACCATTGCCACCTCCAAGTCTCAGGTTTCGGCTATCCACAATCAGCTGGGTGAGGAAGTCGGCATCAGTGTGGAGCCTTGCCGGCGGGATACCTTCCCGGCCATCGCACTGGCGGCAGCCTACCTGAAGGATGTGCAGGGCATCGGCGAGGAAGAATCTGTGGTCGTCTGTCCGGTAGACCCCTATGTGGAGAATGATTACTTTGAGGCATTGAAAGCGCTGGGCGACCGTGCCGCCGTCAGCAGCGCAAATCTGGTCCTGATGGGCATTGAGCCGACCTATCCCAGCGAAAAATACGGCTACATTATCCCCATCGGCAAAGAGCAGGTTAGCAAGGTGTCCATGTTCAAGGAAAAGCCTACGCAGGAGGTGGCAAAGGACTACATTGCAAAGGGCGCACTCTGGAACGGCGGCGTGTTTGCGTTCAAGCTGGGCTATGTGCTGAACCGTGCCCATGAGCTGATCGACTTTGTAGAC
>ERZ1034952.1879-NODE-1879-length-16347-cov-8.896452_pt1 | contig 16347 bp, 13 predicted proteins | sample MGYA00520625_ERZ1034952 | MGnify/ENA primary metagenome ERZ1034952 (study PRJEB33766, sample SAMN09781773) | gut metagenome | biome: gut microbiome | host: Homo sapiens | place: Madagascar | study: EMG produced TPA metagenomics assembly of the PRJNA485056 data... | reverse complement strand
GCATCCTGCGGGACGCCGGGGTGGACGTGTACCGCACCGACCTGCTGGGCACCATCACCATTGGCAGCGACGGCCAGAACTACACCGTGGGCACCGAGCATTTTGCCACCGATGCTGAGTTGAACCCCACCGACCCGGCGGCTGCCAGCACGGCACAGCAGGCTTACATCGGCAATGTGAACAGCAAAAAGTTCCACCTGCCCACCTGCCCGAACCTGCCGGCCGAGAAGAACCAGATCCTCTTCTCCAGCTACGACGAGGCCATTGCAGCAGGCTACACGCCCTGCTCCACCTGCATCAAATAAGCTGCCGGCACACAGACTTATAACCTGAACGATCAAAAAGCTGCTCCCGAAAAGGGGCAGCTTTTTTGCTGCCCTGCAACTTGTGGGATTGATAAAATCCCACGGCTGCGGTATACTTAAAATCGCTTTATTTCAAGAAAGTAAGGAGGAACAGCGGATGCAGCTGAGGCAGAGCAGGACCCTGCCGGTGGAAAAACCGGAACAGATCGACCTTGCGCAGGCAGCGCGGTATTTCGGCGCGCGCGGGGAGGCGGACACCGCCACCATGGCCCTGCTGCAGCGCTGCGCCGTACCGTTGCTGGCCGCTGCGACGCCCCGCGCCGTCTGGCTGCGGGCGGAGGTGAAGGCGCTGACCGAAGCCGGCATCCTGCGGGGCAGCGACGTGATGCGGCATCTGGAGGGCTGCGGGCAGGCCATTCTGCTGGCCGTGACCCTTGGCCCCGGGGTGGACGCCCAGATCCGCCGCGCCGGGGTGGGGGATATCGCCGCCGGTGTAGCGTCCGATGCGCTGGGCAGCGCCCTAGCTGAGCAGACCGCCGACGCGGCGGAAGCCGAGCTGCGCCAGCTGGCCGCAGCCGAGGGGACTTACCTCACCGGGCGGTTCTCGCCGGGCTATGGCGACTGGGACATCGCGGTGCAGCCGCTGGTGGCCGCCGCGCTGGACACGGCGCGCCGGGCCGGGCTGTGCGTCACCGATACCAACCTGATGACCCCCCGCAAAAGCGTGACCGCCATTCTGGGGGTCAGCGACCATCCGGTCAAGGGACAGCTGGCCGGGTGTGGGCACTGCGTGCTGCGCACCCGCTGTGAATACAGAAAGAGGGGAAAGACCTGTGCAAGTGAGTGAACTTTTCAAGCAGAGCAATACCATCCTGCTGGACGGCGGCATGGGCACCATGCTGCAGGCGGCCGGCCTGAAGCTGGGCGCCCGGCCGGAGGAACTGAACATCACCGACCCGCAGCTCATCGAGGGCATCCATGCTCAGTATGCCGCAGCGGGCAGCCGCATCATCAACGCCAACACCTTTGGTGCGTCGGCCCACAAGCTGGCGGGCAGCACCTACAGTCTGGAAGAGATCATTGCGGCGGGCATTGCCAACTGCAAGCGGGCCTGTGCGCCCCATGGTGCGCTTGCCGCGCTGGATGTCGGCCCGCTGGGCGAGCTGCTGGAACCCAACGGCACTCTGGCCTTTGAGGATGCCGTGGAGGAATACGCCCGCATCGTGCGGGCCGGTGCGGCGGCCGGGGCCGACCTGATCTTTTTTGAGACCTTCACCGACCTGTACGAGCTCAAGGCCGCGCTGCTGGCCGCCCGGGAAAACTCCAGCCTGCCCATCCTGGCCAGCATGAGTTTTGAAGCCGGCGGCCGCACCTTTACCGGCTGCACGGTGGAGAGCTTCGGCGTCACCGCCCGGGGGCTGGGGGCCAGCGCCGTGGGCATCAACTGCTCGCTGGGCCCCAAGGAGATCTTCCCCATGGCAAAGCGGCTGGCAGAAGCCGTGCCCGGCAACTTCCCGGTGTTCGTCAAGCCCAACGCCGGTCTGCCCCGGGCAGACGGCAGCGGCTACGATATTACCCCTCAGCTGTTCGCTTTGCAGATGAAGCCCTACCGGGAGCTGCACCTGTTTGCTGCCGGCGGCTGCTGCGGCACCACCCCGGAGTTCATCAAGCTGCTCAACGGCACCTTTGCAGGCTGCACCCCGGGGCGTCCCGCGCACCGGATGCCCTCGGTGCTGTGCACCCCGGTGGACACGGTCACGGTGGACGGCATCACGGTGGTGGGCGAGCGCATCAACCCCACCGGCAAAAAGCGCTTCCAGCAGGCACTGCGGGAGAATGATATGAACTACGTTCTGGAACAAGCCGTGAGCCAGGTGGAAGCCGGGGCCCAGGTGCTGGACGTGAACGTGGGTGCCCCCGGCGTGGATGAACCGGCCCTGATGCCGCAGGTGGTCAAGGCCCTGCAGAGCGTGGTCAGCCTGCCGCTGCAGCTGGATTCCTCCAACGTGCAGGCACTGGAAAACGGCCTGCGGGTGTACAACGGCAAGCCCATCGTCAACTCCACCAACGGCGAGCCGGAAAAGCTCAAGGCCATCCTGCCCCTGTGCAAAAAGTACGGCGCGGCCATCGTGGGCCTTGCCATCGACGAGCGGGGCATCCTGCCCGCCGCAGAGGACCGCGTGGCCATTGCCCGCCGCATCACCGAGGCGGCACTGGAAGCCGGGATCCCCCGCGAGGACATCTACATCGACTGCCTGACCCTGACCGCCAGCGCCCAGCAGAAGGATGTGCTGGCCACGGTGCAGGCGCTGGAAGCCTGCAAGAAGGAACTGGGCGTGCGCACCATCCTGGGCGTGTCCAACATCAGCTTCGGCCTGCCCTGCCGCCCCTACCTGAACACCACCTTCCTCACCATGGCCATGTATGCCGGGCTGGATCTGGCCATCATGAACCCCTCCAGTGAAGAGATGATGGCCGCCGTATATGCCTACAACGTGCTGACCAACCGGGACGCGCAGAGCATGCAGTACATCGAGCGCTACGCAAACCGGGTGCCTGCCTCCACGGCCCTGAAGCAGGCAGCCCAGGCCGCACCTGCGGCGGCAGCTTCCGACGGGAGCGCTGAAATTTCCGGCCCCTATGCGGCGCTGATCAAGGCGGTGGAAAAGGGCCTGAAGGGCGACGCCGCTGCCCAGACCCGCGCCCTGCTGGCCGAAAAGCAGCCGCTGGAAGTGGTGGACGAAGCCCTGATCCCGGCGCTGGACATCGTGGGTGCCAAGTATGAGAGGGGCACCCTTTTCCTGCCGCAGCTGCTGCAGGCTGCCAGTGCTGCCCAGAGCGCCTTTGAGGAGATCAAGACCGCCATTGCCCAGAAGGGCGAGGGCAGCGCCAGCAAGGGCCGCATCGTGCTGGCCACCGTGAAGGGCGACGTGCACGACATCGGCAAGAACATCGTCAAGGTCATTCTGGAGAACTACGGCTTTGAGGTCATCGACCTGGGCCGCGATGTGCCGGTGGAGACCGTGGTGGACACCGTGCGGGAAAAGGATGTGCATCTGGTGGGCCTTTCGGCCCTGATGACCACCACCCTCAAGAGCATGGAGGAGACCATTGCCGCCCTGCATGCAGCCAAACTGGACTGCAAGATCATGGTGGGCGGTGCCGTGCTCACCCCGGAATACGCCGAAAAGATCGGCGCAGACTGGTACGCCAAGGACGCCAAGCGCAGCGCCGACATCGCCAAGGAATTCTTTGGGGTGTGATTCCTGCAAAAACAGAGAAGGAGAAAACCATGAAAAATACGGCTTTCAGCCTGATGACGGCATTGCTGGCAGTGATGAACGAAAGTGAACCGAAAGACCCGTACTATGTGCTGGCGCAGTATTTTTTGTATCACTTCGACCAGCTGCGGGATCTGAACATCTACGACGTGGCGGATGCCTGCTATGTGTCCCGCAGCGGCATCCGGCGGTTCTGCCAGTCCATCGGCTTTGACAACTTTTCCGACCTGAAGGCTGAGGCCGATGAATGGAAGCGCCAGTGCAACTACTTCATCGGCTACAGCGTGCGTCCGGACTACAAGGAGTACCTTTCCGGCAGCATCGGGGAGATGATGGAGGAGATCAACCGCATTGCCACTCCCGCTGTACTGGATAAGCTGGCCGAAAGCATTCATGCCAGCCGACATGTGGTGCTCTTCACCTCGGATTTTTCCGGCATGGCGGCTCGCAGCTTCCAGCAGTCCATGGTGGTCATGGGCAAGCTGGTGCAGATCGTGTCCGATGCCCACTATACGCTGGATTATCTGAAAGTGCTGACACCGGAGGACCTGCTCATTACAGTTTCAGCCACCGGCAACTTTGCCACCCTGATGGAGCCAATGGTGCAGAAGGCTGCAGCCTATAAGGTGCTGGTGACGGTCAACCACGCCATAAAAATGTGGAAAAGCTACGATCAGGTGATCTACCTGAGCGAAAAGGACAACAGCGGTGCCCGCACGGTGTACTCCCAGTATGGTATGACCTATTTCTTTGATATCCTGTACAGCCACTATGTGAACAAATACCGGGAGACTGACCTGCTGCAGGGTCCAATTTCTGAACTGCCTTTGTCGGATTCTCAAAAAATGCGGGTGCAAAGATGTGCAGAATGACGGGTGAAACCGTGGAACTGCTCAAAAACAAAAGAATAAATTGTTCAACCATCCAAACGGGGTTCGCATTGCGAACCCCATTTTTTGTCGGAGATGTGTTACGATAGTCCTGCAAAGAATTGAACCCGCGGGGGCTTCTGCGACGGCAGAACAGACTGACAAAGATGGAAAGGATCACACTATGTATTACGGACACAACCCCAAATTCCCGGACAACTTCATGTGGGGCGCTTCCAGCGCTGCCTGGCAGGTGGAAGGCGGAGTCGCCGATGGCGGACGCACGCCGGCCATCATCGACCTGAACTCCAAGACCAAGAAGCCTTTTACGGATAACACCTATGCGGCGGATCACTATCATCACTACAAGGAAGATGTGGCCCTGATGGCAGAGTGCGGTTTCTCCAGCTATCGTTTCTCGCTCAGCTGGTCCCGCATCATCCCTCATGCAGACGGCAAGGTGAACCCCGAAGGCATCGCGTTCTACAATGATCTGATCAATGAGCTGGTGGCCCACAACATCACCCCCATCGTTACCCTGTATCACTACGACCTGCCGGTCTGGGTGGATGAGCTGGGCGGCTGGAAAAGCCGCGACACCGTGGAAAGATTCGAGCACTACTGCCGCGTCTGCTTTGAGAACTTCGGCGACCGGGTCAAATACTGGCTGTCGCTGAACGAGCAGAATATGCAGATCTGCTATGGCAACTGGCTGGGCGTCAGCAAGGGCTGTGACGACTGGTTCAAGGATCAGTGGAAGATCAATCATATCATGAACCTGTGCCATGCTAAGGCTGTCAACGCCTGCCATGAGATGGTGGCGGGCGGCAAGATCGGCCCTGTGCCCGGCTGCGTGCCCATCTACCCGGAGACCTGCCGCCCCGAGGATCAGATCGCTGCTATGAACGCCGAGGAGTTCACCGAGAAGTTCTGGATCGATACCTATGTTTACGGCGAGTACAGCAACTTTATCAAGCACTACTGGAAAGAGAACGACATCGACATCGGAATGCAGCCCGGCGATGCAGAACTGATGAAGAGCGCCAAAATCGATTTCATCGCCGTCAACTGCTACCGCAGCAACGTTGCAAAGTATGCGCCGCATGACGCAAAACAGCAGGATTATCTGCTGAATAAGAACGGCGTCAAGGGCCAGATGGTGTTTCCCGTGGAGCCGGGCCGCTACGCTCTGACCCGCAATCCCTATGTCGAGTACACCGACTGGGATTGGGAGATTGACCCCTCCTGCCTGCGCTATGAGATGCGTTACCTGTGGGATCACTATCACCTGCCCATGATGATCACCGAGAACGGTTACGGCGCCCATGAGACGAAGGACGCCGACGGCCAGGTGCACGATCAGGGCCGCATCGACTACCTGCGGGAGCACATTTATCAGCTGGGCATGGCCATTGAGGATGGCTGCGAGGTCATCGCATACAACCCCTGGTCCTTCACCGATCTGCTGTCCACCGGCAATGGCATGGCAAAGCGTTACGGTCTGGTGTACATCGACACCACCGATGAGGAGCAGAACGCGGCCAAGAGCGTGGAAGAGCTGTCCATGAAACGTATCCGGAAGGATTCCTTCTACTGGTACTCCAAGCTGATCCGTTCCAACGGTCAGGACTGGGGAAAGGAGATGCTGAAATAATGGCAAAGAAAGATTATAAGGCCATGGCGGCCGGCATCATCAAGCAGGCCGGCGGAGCGGACAACATTGTCAGCGCGACCTATTGCATGACCCGTCTGCGCCTTGTACTGCGGGATAGATCCAAGTTTGACACCGATGCCGTCAAGCAGGTGCCCGGCGTGCTGAACGTCATCATCCAGAACGGCGAATATCAGGTGGTCATCGGCCAGGATGTCCCTGACCTGTATGAAGAGGTCGTCAAGATCGACGGCATCCAGGCCGGCGGCAGCGTGCAGGACGATGAGGCCGCAGCCAAGGATCTGGCACAGGATCACGGCAACATCGGCAACGCGATCCTCTCCTTCATCGGCGGCACGTTCAGCCCGGTGATCCCGGTGCTGGTGGCAGGCGGCCTGACTGGTGCGGTGCTGTCCCTGCTGACCAACGTGTTCGGCGTCTCGGCGGAGTCTGGCACCTACACCATCTTCTACGCCATCAACCAGGCGACCTTCTACTTCCTGCCCATCTTCATCGGCTTTGCAGCCGCTGCCCGCCTGAAATCCAATGGTTTCCTGGGCGCATTTCTGGGCGCGATCCTGCTGTACTCCAGCATCAACGGTGCCGAAGGTCTGGACTTCTTCGGCATCCCGGTGCAGGCGATCAGCTATAACAGCACCGTGTTCCCGGTCATTCTGGGCGTGCTGTTCATGAGCGTGGTCTACAAGTTCCTGCAAAAGCATATCCCGGTCTTTCTCAAGACCATCGTCGTCCCGCTGCTGACCATGCTGATCACGGTGCCTGTCACCCTGATCGTTCTCGGCCCCATCGGCAACACCGTGGGCACCTGGCTGGCAAACGGTGTTTACGCTCTGTACCAGGCAGTTCCCGCGCTGGCCGTCATGGTCATCGGCATCACCACCCCGCTGATGGTTTTCTTTGGCATGAACAACGCCACCTACCCTGTGGTCTTTGCCCTGATGGCAGCTGTCAACTCTGACCCGCTGATCTGCACTGGCATGGCTCCCGCAAACGTGGCCGTTGGTGGTGCCTGCTTGGCCGCATCCCTGCTGTCCAAGAATGTGGAAGAAAAGTCCGTCAGCGTTTCCGCCGGTATCACCGCTCTGTGCGGCATCACCGAGCCGGGCGTCTACGGTGTGCTGTTCCCCAAGACCTACCCGCTGATTGGCGCTATGATCGGTGGCGGCATCGGTGGTCTGTTGGCCGGTATCCTGGGCATGACCCAGTACGTTATCTCCACGCCGGGCTTCATCAGCCTGCCTGCCTACATTGACCCCACCGGTTCCAGTTACAACCTTATCGTCTCGGTCATCGTGATGATTGTGGCTGTAGTCCTGGGATTCGTTGCAACCTACGCACTGGGCAAGCGCGCCGAAGCTAAAAAATAAGCCCCTGCAACAGGAAGAAAAGCAAGATCCCATCTGCAAAAGGAGAGCCGCTGCATCACACAAGAGAACGACGCAGCGGTTCTTCTTTTTTCGGCCCTCACAGGGAAGTGCTGTGGTGGGCCGGTACCGTAAAGTGTGGCCGACAAAGCAAATAAAAACACCTTCCATTGGAGCCGTTCTGCTCCAGCGGAGGGTGTTTTACATTATACGCTTTGTTTTTTCTTAGGCTTGTTTGCCAGCTTGTCAACGATCCACGAGGCGAGGGCACCCAGTGCAAGGCCCAGCACAAGGCCGCCCAGCACATCGGTGGGGAAGTGCACATACAGGTACAGCCGGGTAAAGGCGATGAAAGCCGCCAGCACCAGCGCGGGGACGCCCAACTTCCGGTTTTGCAGCCAGAGCGCAAAGGCTGCCGCAAAAGCCGAGGCCGTGTGCCCGGAGGGGAAGGAGTGCCCGTGGGGACGCTTGACCAGAATGGTGATCGCCGTGTTCACGTCGCAGGGGCGGGGCCGGGCGAACAGCGGCTTGAGGATGCAGTCCCCGGCCACCAGATACAGTACCAGCGCCGTGGCCATGGCGCACCCGGCCTTGCGGGTGCGGCGGAACAGCAGCAAAAGCAGCGTGAACGCGATCCAGATCTCACCGTGCTCACCGGCGTAGTTGAGAAAGACGGCCAGCGCATCCAGCACCGGGTTGTGGAACTGCTGCAGCCAGTCCAGAAATGCGAATTCAAACGGCATAAAGAACCTCCTGTCTGTTGGTTCTATGGTAACACATCTTCCGGTCCACCACAACCCGGCAGGCAAAAAACAGGAGTGCAGAAATAAGTTGCATCTGTTATATTGAGATGCGATATTACAATACGGAAAGCAAAAACGCCCGTTCCGACGGCAAAGGCCGGAACGGGCGCAGGATGCGAGAAAATCAGAGGCCCATCTCGGGCAGGGTGGGGTAGCTGTCGATGGCACCGTGCTTCTGTACGCTCAGGCCGCAGAACTGGTTGGAAAAGTCCAGGTACTCCTTCAGCTTTTTGCAGGACAGCTTTTCCAGCTTGTCCACCGTCACGCCGTCCCGGCTCAGCTGCCACAGGAAGGAGCCGATGAAGCCGTCGCCCGCACCGGTGGTGTCCACGGCCCTGACCTTCTGGCAGGGGGCAAAAGCATGGGCGGCGCGGGTGTAGGCGTAGGCCCCCTTGCTGCCGCAGGTGTACAGCACCAGTTGTACATCCCCGGCAAACAGCTGGGGCAGGGCGGCTTCGATGTCGGCGGTGCCGGTGAGGAACTCCAATTCCTCGTCCGAGACCTTCAGGATGTTGGACAGCGGCAGGAACTGCAGCACGGTCTGGCGCAGCATCTCCCGGTCGGGCCAGAGGGGAAAACGGAGGTTCGGGTCAAAGCTCACGATCGCACCGGCCTCCCGGGCGGCTCCGATGGCGGCCAGATGGGCGTGGCGCATGGGGCTGTCCACCAGCGAGACGCTGCAGAAGTGCAGGGCAAAAGCGTCGCGGAACCAGGCCGGGTCGATCTGCTCCGGGGCATACAGCAGGTCGGCCGAGGGCTTGCGGTAAAAGCTGAAGGTGCGGTTGCCGTCCTCCTCCAGGCTCACGAAGGCAAGGGCGGTGTTGGCCTTGTCGGTGAACACCAGATGGCTCAGGTCGATGCCGCAGGCTTCCAGCTCCCGTGCGATTTTGTGGCCGAAGGGGTCATCGCCCAGCTGGGTGAGAAAGCTGCTGGCACCGCCCAGACGGGCAAAGGCAGCGCAGACATTGGCCGGTGCGCCGCCGGTGCGCGGGCTGAAGGACGGCACCTCGTCAAAGGTGCATCCCACGCGGGACGGGATCATGTCGATCAGCGCTTCGCCGATGGAAAACAGAGTATTGCCGGGCATAGAAAACCTCCAGATCACAAATTGCAGAGTTCACAGGCTGCCCCGGTCAGCTTTATGCTCACGTCGCCGGGGGCAGGGTAGTACCGGGTGCTGAACACCGTGGCTCCCCCGTTCAGGAAAATTTCCAGCGAGGAATTGTCGCCCACCACCCGCAGGCTGCGGCAGGGGGCTGCCAGCCGGGCGCGGCGCACGGTGCGGCCGTCGGCCAGAGCGGGGTCGGTGAAGCGCAGGGTGCAGGTGCAGTCCTGTTCAGTATACACCAGCTGCACCCCCTGCGCAACCGTCAGGCAGAAGTCTCTGGCGGGTGCGGCGGTCAGGTCAAAGCGCGGGGCAAGGAACACTTCCTCGCCGCTGGCGGCGTGCAGGGCGGCTGCGCTGCGCTGCGCGTCCAGCTCTGGCACCGGGTTCTGCAGCAGGGTGCCGTCCGGCCCGGACGTCAGCACGCGGGGCACGGTGAAGCAGTGCTGCCAGCCGTAAGCCACGGTGGGCGCGTTGCCGTAGTCGGCGTCCGGCATGCCCATCCAGCCGATCTGGATGCGGCGGCCGTTGCCGTCCACAAAGCTCTGGGGGGCGTAATAATCAAAGCCTGCGTCCAGCTCGTGGAATTCGCTCAGGGTGCAGTCCCCGCGCCAGTCACCGTGGATGGCAAACCAGCCGCAGCCGTAGACGTTCTGGCAGCCGATGCCCTGGGGGGACACCGCCAGATACCACTGCCCGTCCAGACAGAACAGGTCCGGGCACTCCCACATGTAGCCGAAGGGTTCCGGGGTGGTCAGGGTGTTGATATGGGTCCAGCGGAGCTTGTCGGTGCTTTCCAGCACCAGCACTTCGCCCTTGTCCTCCAGCGTGCGGGCACCCAGCACCATGTAGTACCGGCCTTCGTAGGCGAACACCTTGGGATCCCGCACATGGCAGGTGAGCCCGGCGGGGTAGCCGCGGTTAGTCAGCAGGCACTGCTTGCTGTCGAGGGTCACGCCGTCCTTGCTGACGGCTAGGCAGACGTTGTGCCCGCGGCCCTCTTTGATGTAATCGAAATTGCCGGGGTGCTTGACGTTGCCGGTGTAGTAGAGGTACATGGTGCCATCCTCCACCAGGGCCGAGCCGGAGTAGGCACCGTGGCAGTCAAAAGGCTCGTCCGGATAGAGCATCACCGGCAATTGCTCCCAGTGGAGCAGGTCGGTGCTGACGGCGTGGCCCCAGTGCTTGACCCCGCCGTTCACGTCGAAGGGGCCGTACTGGAAGAATGCGTGGTACTGCCCGCCGTAGACGCACAGGCCGTTGGGGTCGTTCAGCCAGCCCACCGGCGGCTGCAGGTGGAACTGCTGGCGGTGGGGGTCGGCGGCGGCCTTTTCCGCGCCGAGGGATTCCACCAGCGGCACCAGCTTTTTCAGGTCGCGCTGGAGTGCGTTCATGCATTGACCTCCTCAGGGCTCCAGATGACCCAGGTCACGGCGAAGGACACGCCGAAGGAGATGGCCATCATGATGATGTACTGCAGAGGCATATGCAGGTGCAGCAGGATGCCGAAGATGCCGGTGACGCCGGTGCCGGTGGCACCCAGCCCCACGATGCTGGCGTACCATGCGCCGCAGGCACCGCCCAGCAGGCCGCCGATGAAGGGCTTGAAGTAGCGCAGGTTCACGCCGAAGATGGCAGGCTCGGTGATGCCCATGCAGGCGGACAGGGCAGAGGGCAGGGCCATGGACTTGACCTTGGTGTCCTTGCTCTTGAGGGCCACAGCCAGAGCGGCACCGCCCTGTGCCACGTTGGCGGCGCTGGCCAGCGGCAGCCAGTAGGTATAGCCGTAGCGGGCCAGCTGGCCCAGGTCGATCAGGGTGTACATGTGGTGGATGCCGGCCACGACGGTGACCGCGTACAGGCCGCCCATGATGAAGGAGCCGATGCCGTAGGGCAGGGTGATGAGGGTCTGCACGCCGGTGATGATGCCGTTTTCCAACTTGGTGAACACGGGACCGATGGCGGCCAGGGTCAGGTAACCGGTGACGAACACGGACACCAGCGGGGTGACGAACAGGTCAAACATGGCGGGCACCACCTTGTGCAGCCGCTTTTCGATCTGGCACATGAGCCACACGGCGATGATGACCGGGATGACGTGGCCCTGATAGCCCACCAGCGGCACTGAGTACAGGCCGCCGAACACCGGCTGCATCACGTTGACGCCGTTGGAAACGGTCCAGGCGTTCTGCAGGTCGGGGTGGATCATGATCATGCCGATGACCGCGCCCAGATAGGGGTTGCCGCCGAACACCTTGGCGGCGGAGTAGGCGATGAGGATGGGCAGGAAGGTGTAGGCCGTATTAGAGAACAGCTTGGCGAACACATACACCGAGCCGGTGGTGTCGATGTTCAGGAAACCGTTGTTCACCATGAAGTTCAGCGCTTCCATGATGCCCATCAGGAAGCCGGAAGCCACGATGGCGGGGATGATGGGCACAAAGATGTCGCCCAGGGTCTTGATGGCTCGCTGATACCAAGGTGCTTTGGCGGCGGCCGCCTGCTTCACGTCCTCCTTGCTGCCGCCCTCGATGCCGGCCAGCTGGATGAACTCGTCGTATACCTTGTTCACCGTGCCGGTGCCAAAGATGATCTGCAGCTGGCCCTGTGCCTCAAAAACGCCCTTGGCACCCTCGGCGTTTTCCAGCTCCTGCTTGTTGACCTTTGCGTTGTCTGCGATGACCAGACGCAGGCGGGTGGCGCAGTGTGCGGCCGACACGATGTTGTCCTTTCCGCCGATGCAGTCCAGGACCTGTTGTGCTGCGTGTTTATAATCCATAGTGCACTTCTCCTTTGCTTGATGCTTCCTCTTCCAAAGACCGACCACTGTGTTGTAATCGGTTTCACTAGTATGATTATACGATAATCAGCGCAATATTTCCATTCGCAGAGGGCATAAAGTTGGGATGCATTCTGTTATTGATTTCACATGGTTTCATATCGCTCAGTCCCCCGTGCTCTCCCGGCAGACCAGCTCATACCCCAGCATCTGGCTGCGGGGCACGGTGTGGGGGTCGTTGAGCAGGTCCATCAGCAGGGCGGCGGCGTCCCGGCCGGAGGTCTTGTAGTGCAGGTGGGCGCTGGTCAGCGGCACAAAGGTATTGCGCCCCACACTGCTGTCGCCCACGGCGGCGATCATCACATCCTCCGGGATGCGGATGCCTGCCTCCCGGCAGTACTGCATGGCACCCAGAGCAATGGCGTCGGTGGCGCAGAACAGGCAGTCGATGCGGGGGTCGCTGCCCAGCAGGCGGGCGGCCTGCTCGTAGCCGGACGCGGTGCTGAACTTTGCCACCGCCATGCGCTGGGGCCGCACCGGCAGCCCGGCGTCCTTCACGGCGGCTTCAAAACCTGCCCGGCGCTGCTGCCCGGCGGCCTTGTCCAGCAGGGTGACCCCGATGTAGCCCGGGGCATGGCGGCCCTTGGCCAGCATGTGGGCCGTGGCAGCCTGTGCCGCGCCAAAGTCGTCGTGGTACACGCTGCAGCAGCCCGGAAACTGCTGCCCCAGCACCACCAGCGGCACATGCATCCGCTCCAGCACGGCCTTGTGCTCCGGGGTGTACACGGTGGCAATGAGCAGGATGCCGTCCACCGTGTGGCGGCACAGGGTGTCCAGGGCGCGGAGTTCCTTCTGCGGGTCGTTGGCGGTGTTGATGAGCAGCAGCTGGTAGCCGGATTCTTCCAGCACGCTGCCGATGCCCTCCACGATGCGGGGGCAGCTGTCGCTGGACAGCTTGGGCAGGATGACCCCCACCTGCCGGGTGCGGCGGGTGCGCAGCATCTGGGCCTGTATGCTGGGGTGGTAGCCGGTGGCTTCCACAGCGGCCTCGATGCGTGCCCGCTTGTCGACACTGAGGTAGCCGCCGTTGAAGTAGCGGCTCACCGCCGCCTTGGATACACCGGCATACTGGGCGAATTCGGTGATGTTCATGAAATGCCTCCTCATTTTTCTGCGCTGCAGGGCAGTTTTGGAATTGACTTGACGCACGGGGTGTGCTACAATACCGCTTTGTATATGACAATTTCCGGGAAAAAGGGAAAACCAAGATGAATCTGACAAAGCAGTTCTTTAAATATGTATCGCAGAATATTTTCGGTCTGCTGGGCACGTCCTGCTATATTCTGGCCGATACCTATTTTATCTCGCAGGCGGCGGGCACCGACGGCGTGACCCTGCTCAACCTCTGCCTGCCCATCTACAACTTCATTTTTGCCATCGGTTCCATGATCGGTCTGGGTGCGGCCACCCGCTACGCCATCCTCCGCGCACAGGGCGAGGAGCGGGCGGCACAGCGGTATTTCTCCAATGCCGTCTTTTGCGCCTGCCTGCTGGCCGTGCCCTTTGTGCTGGTGGGCATCTTCTGCCCCGGCACACTGCTGCGGCTCATGGGCGGCGATGCCGGCATCGTGGCGCTGGGCATCCCCTATGCGCGCATCTTTCTGCTGTTCACGCCCTTTTTTATGTGCAACTACATCGTGTCGGCCTTTGTCCGCAACGACGGTGCGCCCTCGCTGGCCATGGTGGCCACGCTGAGCGGCAGCCTGTTCAATGTGGTGTTCGACTACATCTTCATGTTCCCCATGGGGCTGGGGCTGGCCGGTGCGGCACTGGCCACCGCCGTTTCGCCGATGCTCAGCATCGCCATCTGCAGCCGCCACTTCTTCCAAAAAGACAACACGGTGCAGTTCGTGCGGCAGCTGCCCTCGGCAAAGCTGCTGGGGCAGAGCTGCCAGCTGGGCATCTCCGGCTTTGTGGGGGAGATGTCCTCCGGCGTGACCACGACGGTGTTCAACTTCCTGCTGCTGGGTCTGGCCGGGAATGTGGCCGTGGCGGCCTACGGCGTCGTGGCCAACTTTGCGCTGGTGGCCACCGCCATTTTCAACGGTGTGGCCCAGGGTGCCCAGCCGCTGGTGAGCCGCTGCTACGGCCACAGCGACCGGGCCGGAGCCAGGAAGCTGCTCATTCTGGGCAGCTGCACCGCGCTGGCACTGGCGGCCGTGCTGTACGCGGTGGTGTTCGGCATGACCGACACGCTGGTGAGCTGGTTCAACAGTGAAAACTCGGCGCAGATGGCCCGGTTTGCCCACAACGGCATGCGGCTGTACTTCGTGGGCTACTTCTTTGCCGGGTTCAACATCGTGGCGGCGGGCTACCTGAGCGCCACCAACCGCCCGCTGGAAGCCTCGGTCACCTCCATCTGCCGCGGCGTGGCGGCCATTGTGGTCTGCTCGCTGGTGATGAGCGCCCTCTTTGGCATGAACGGCGTGTGGGCGGCCTTCCCGGCATCGGAGCTGCTGACGGCGCTGCTGACCCTGTTTTTGCTGTTGCGGAAGAAAAAGCAGACTGCGTGAGTTCTTGCGGTGAAAATATTCACAAAAAACAGAATGCTTTACAGGAACTTTACTTGAATGGGCGGGTATGGCCTGCTATACTTACGGCGGGGACCGGAATTTGCCGGTAATTGTGTGGATACGAGGAACGAAAGTGAATAGCTATTATACTTATTATACTGCAAGCATTTAGTTCACAGTGTTTGCCATGGTCATCATGCTGGTGGCAGTGGGCATCAACCCTGCCATGGATGAGAGCCGCAGAAGAGTGACGCGCCTGTTGATGGTCGCCCAGTGCCTGCGGGATGTCTATGGCATGAGTGGCCGCATCTACCGCCTTGGCGGAGATGAATTCTGCGTGATCCTGACCCGGAATGTGGACAGGATCGATCAGCTGAACGCGGCCTTTGCCTGCAGGCTGCAGAACAACCGTGCCCAGCTGCCCTGGCTGCCGGATGTCTCGACGGGCTATGCGGTGTTCGACACCAGCGAGGAAGAACTCGGCAGCGCGGTAGAACGTGCAGACGCCGCGATGTACCGGGTGAAGAACGAGAAAAAGGCAGCGGCAAGATCTTAAATATAAAGTTCCTGCTCGCGCAGAGCTTCTTCGGGCGAAAGCCCGGACTGCGCAGTGTGACCGGCCAGTGTCCGCCATTGTGCGGGGGACTGGCCGGTTTCTTTTTTGAACACCCGGCACAGGTAGTTGGCCCCGGAAAAGCCGCACAGGCTGGCCACCACGTCCAGCGTGTACTCCCGGTGCAGCAGCAGCCGCTGGGCGGCTTCCACCCGCACCCGGGTCAGGTAGCGCCCCGGCGGGATGCCCAGCGCGGCGGTGAAGGTGCGCACCAGATGGCTCTTGGACACCCCCAGCCGCTCGCTGAGCTCCTCCACGCCGTACAGGCCCGCGTAGTTGGCCCGGATGTCCGCGATAGCGGCCTGCACCAGCGGCGGCAGGGCGGGGGCGGCGCTGTCGGCGTCGGCCAGCTCACACAACAGGGCAAAGGCCAGCTGGCTGCGCACCCGGCCCGGCAAGTCCTGCTCCGAGGCAAGGCGGTCCAGCAGCTCGGCGGCGGCGGGGCAGGTCTCGCCCCGGGCCAGAAAAGGCAGCTCGTGCAGCCCGGCCAGAAACTGGGCGCTGGCCTGCCCGGTGAGCTGGACGCACAGCAGGTGGCAGCTGCCCTCCGGCTCCAGCACCAGCGGGGCGCGGCTCAGCACCAGATGCCCGGCCGGGACGCTCTGGGGCGGCAGCAGCAGCGCAGCCCCGGCGGGCAGGGGCCCGGCCGATGGCACACTGGCGGTGCACCGCCCGCTGGAAACAAGGCAGACCCACAGCCCGTCGCCGGTCAGGGTGAGGGGCGCGCAGGGCTGCACGTCCTGCACCTGACCGGACGCGGCCACAGCATTCCAGTCAAACAGCAATATCTGACACCTCGAATCAATAAAATGCTATTTTATATCACAAAATAATCTGTTATTATAATACCAACGAACCGAAGCGCCGTCAAGGGCGCTGCAAACACAAGATTATGGAGGCAAACGATTATGGCTTCGATTAGCTGCCAGCACATCTATAAGATCTACCCGGGCGCTACCGCTCCTTCCGTCACCGACTTCAAC
>ERZ1034952.1877-NODE-1877-length-16358-cov-9.335582_pt1 | contig 16358 bp, 21 predicted proteins | sample MGYA00520625_ERZ1034952 | MGnify/ENA primary metagenome ERZ1034952 (study PRJEB33766, sample SAMN09781773) | gut metagenome | biome: gut microbiome | host: Homo sapiens | place: Madagascar | study: EMG produced TPA metagenomics assembly of the PRJNA485056 data... | reverse complement strand
GTGAAATGTATAATTATACTGTTGATACATCAGACACACAAATGTAAATAGGGACTTTGGTTTTGGGGACGCCACCGGACGTGGCAGTTTGGTGTATTTGCCACGTCCGGCGGCTGCCTAAAGCAAGTCAGGAAGGGGCAGGGGCAGCGGCTTACTGAAGTAAGCGCTGTTGGGATATTGGTAGAATATAGGTTGCAGGTACTGAAAGCTTGAACTATGCAATCAGCAATGAAAAGGAGATGAGATGTATGGAGATTTTAAAACTATCTACTAAATACAAGGTACGGAGATTAGATAAGCAGGATGTGGATATTATCTATGATGTGAGTTATCCTAATGCTATTTTTTATCAATATCATCCACCTGTTGTTACAAGAGAAAGTATATTGAAGGATATGGAGGCATTGCCACCGGGAAAAGGTGATGAAGATAAGTTATATCTGGGTTTCTTTGAAAAGAAACATTGGTAGCTGTTATGGACCTTATTTTGAAATTTCCGGAGGAAGAAACAGCATATATCGGGTTATTTATGATAGATATAAAGTATCAGAATAAAGGGATTGGTTCACATATCATAGGAGAAGTAACTGAGCAGTTAAAACTTTGTGGGTATTTAAAAGTGAGACTTGGCGTTGATAAGGGAAACCCTCAGAGTTTTGCTTTTTGGACAAAGAATCAGTTTAAAGCAGTAGCAGAAAAAGAGTACATTATTATGGAGAAAAAATTGTGAATTGCAATGTACAGTTAAATTACAAAACTGATACAGAACTCATTAAGCAAAATGAATTGATATTTTTTTCGTGATTGCATATAATAAAAATGTAAAGAAAGTAAAGAAAACAAAGCAAATAATGAAGGGATGATGATTATGGAAGTAGCAAAAATTTCCAGTAAGGGACAAATTACTATTCCGATATCTGTAAGAAACAAGTTAAAATTGAGAGCTGGCGATAAAATTGTCATTTTAGAAGAAAATGGAAGATTTTATTTTGAAAATTCTGCAATGCTTGCATTTAAACGTGCAGAAGAAGCGTTTGCAGGTGAGGCACAGAAAGCAGGATTTGAAACCGAAGAGGATATGCAGGAGTATATGAAAGAAATACGAAAAGAAGTAAGGGGGCGTTGATTTGAGGGTAATGCTTGATACCAATATCTTTATTTCGCTGATTTTTTTCCCTTCTGTACAGACTAGAGAACTGGCAAGAAAATTAACAGAAAGCTATCAGATTGTAGTGTGTGATTATGTGATTGAGGAATTACGACTTGTAACGGAACGCAAATTTCTGGCAAAAAGGAAATTCCTTGACAGATTTTTTATGGAGCTGCCATTTGAGCTAGTCTATACTCCGAAAGAACTGGATTTGAATGAGTTCCCGGAAATGCGGGATGTAAAAGATTCTCCGATACTTGCAACTGCGATTATGGAAAATATAGATGTATTTCTGACAGGAGATAAGGATTTTTTGGTTCTGGATTTAGAAACTCCCCAAATACTTACTATGAAAGAATTTTTGGAACAATATTAATATAAGAACAACTTATATCATCCATAACAAATATTGATTTTACTTATGAACTAAAAAGGAATATGATAATAAAGTAAGAGCGGGTACATCCCCTCATTATGTATAAATATGTAAAATAAACCGGAGGAATGTAATATGGTAAGAGCAGTTGTAGGCGCTAACTGGGGTGACGAAGGCAAGGGTAAAATTACTGATATGCTTGCTAAGGAAGCAGACATTATCATCCGTTTTCAGGGTGGAGCAAATGCAGGACACACAATCGTAAACAATTATGGAAAGTTCGCATTGCATACATTACCATCTGGTGTTTTCTATAATCATACAACAAGCATCATCGGTAATGGTGTAGCATTGAATATTCCTGTATTGATGAAGGAAGTAAAATCCATCACAGACAGAAATGTTCCAATGCCTAAGATTCTCGTATCTGACAGAGCACAGATGGTAATGCCATATCACATTCTGTTCGACCAGTACGAAGAAGAACGTCTGGGTGGCAAATCCTTTGGTTCCACCAAGTCAGGTATTGCACCTTTTTATTCAGATAAATATGCTAAGATCGGCTTCCAGGTAAGTGAACTTTTTGATGAAGATCTTCTGAAAGAGAAAGTAGTAAGAGTCTGCGAGCAGAAGAACGTAATTCTGGAGCATTTATATCATAAACCTGCAATTAATCCGGATGAATTGTTAGAAACATTACATGAGTACAGAGAGATGATCGCTCCTTTCGTGTGTGATGTATCTGCATATCTGGACGAAGCAATCAAGGCTGGTAAGAATATCCTGTTAGAGGGTCAGCTGGGTACATTAAAGGATCCTGATCATGGTATTTATCCAATGGTAACATCATCTTCCACGCTGGCTGCATACGGTGCTATCGGAGCAGGTATTCCTCCTTATGAGATCAAGGAGATTTACACAGTATGTAAAGCATATTCTTCCGCAGTAGGAGCAGGTGCTTTCGTATCTGAAATCTTTGGCGATGAAGCAGATGAGCTGAGAAGACGTGGTGGTGACGGCGGTGAGTTCGGAGCTACAACAGGACGTCCAAGAAGAATGGGCTGGTTTGACTGCGTTGCCTCCAAGTATGGCTGCCGTCTGCAGGGTACTACAGATGTATGCTTTACAGTATTGGATGTACTTGGTTATCTTGATGAGATTCCTGTATGTACAGGTTATGAGATTGATGGCGAAGTTACAACACAGTTCCCTGTTACCTGCAAGCTGGAGAAAGCTAAGCCGGTACTGACAACTCTGTCAGGCTGGAAATGTGATATCCGCGGCATCAGGACCTATGAAGAGCTTCCTGAGAACTGCCGTAAGTATATCGAGTTTATCGAGCAGCAGATAGGCTATCCTATCACAATGGTAAGTAACGGACCTTCCCGTGATGATATTATTTATAGAAAAAGTCCATTAAAGAAATAAAATTTCGACTTGCAATATAAAACGAAAAGTAGTAACATAACTTTTGTTTACGGAGGACCAATGGCGGTTAGTAACGCTATTGGTTCTTTTATGCAATAATACATGTAAAATTATACAAAAAATATATTTTGTATAATTTCTTGTGTTTTGGTTTGTACTATGATACCATATCAATGTGATTAGACCATGTTTTTGTAATATGTGTCGAGTTCAAAGGAGGAAAATTTTTTATGAAGAAGAAAGCATTGTCACTTGTTCTTGCTTCTGCTATGGTAGCATCTTTGGTTGGATGCGGCAGCTCAGCAGAAACAGAAACACCTTCTGCTGCAGAAACTACTACAACAGAGGCAGCAGCAACAGAAGCAGCAGCAACAGATGCTGCAACAACAGAAGCAGCAGCTACAGAGGCTGCAACAACAGATAACTCCGATAAGAAGATTGCTATGATCACTGACTCCGGAGATATCACAGATGAGTCCTTCAACCAGATCACATGGGAGACATGTGTAGCTTATGGTGAGGCTAATGGAATTGAAACACAGTATTATAAACCAGCAGAAGATACAGATGAAGAGAGAATCAATGCTGTAGATTTAGCAGTTGCAGAAGGCGCAACAGTTGTTGTTATGCCTGGTTACTTATTTGGACCTGCAATCGCTGAAGAGCAGGATCTGTATCCTGATGTTACATTTATCGCAGTTGACGTTACAGAAGGCGATATCGTAAACCTTGCAGGTGAGAATGTTGCACTTGGCAGTAACGTATATATCTGCTCCTTCCAGGAAGAGCAGGCTGGCTACTTAGCTGGTTATGCAGCAGTTAAAGATGGTTATACAAGCCTTGGATTCCTTGGCGGTATTGCAGTTCCTGCAGTTATCCGTTATGGTTTCGGTTATGTTCAGGGTATCAACGCAGCAGCTGAAGAGATGGGCGTTGATGTAGATGTTAAGTACTACTACGGCGGACAGTTCTACGGCGATGATGCAATCACAGCTCGTATGGAAGGCTGGTACGCAGACGGAACACAGGTTGTATTCGCATGTGGCGGCGGTATCTATACATCAGCAGTTGATGCAGCAGCACAGTATGATGGCAAGGTTATCGGCGTAGACGTTGACCAGTTCCCTAAGATCGGTGATGCTTGTATCACATCCGCTATGAAGGGTCTTGGCTCAGCAGTAGAAGCAGCACTTGATGCTTATACATCAGGTAACTGGTCTTCTATCGGTGGCAAGTCTGAACAGCTTGGCCTGACACAGGGTGATTACCTTGGACTTCCTACAGCTGATGCTTCTTGGGGATTCAAGACATTTACTAAGGATGAATATGAAACCGTATTAAACGGCATTAAAGATGGTTCTATCACAGTATCTAACGATACAGAGAATCAGCCAGAAGTTGGTTCCCATGTAACTGTTACATATGTAGAGTAATTTTGAACTTAAAAAAGGGGTGGAGAACTTGTTCTCTTCCCCTTTTTTTTTAAGCTGTTAGATGTTATACTAAAGTATAAACAAATGTGTAAACCGTGAACGGGTTAGAAGCTGTGAAACACATCCGGCTTCTGAACAGTTACAAAATAGGAAAAGGAAAATGGACCATGGAGAATGATTACATTATTGAGATGTTGAACATCACAAAAGAATTTCCTGGAATCAAGGCTAATGATAATATTACCTTGCAGTTGAAAAGAGGAGAAATTCACGCTCTTTTAGGAGAGAACGGAGCCGGTAAGTCTACTTTGATGAGTATCTTATTCGGACTTTATCAGCCTACCTCCGGAACAATTAAGAAGGATGGTAAGGAAGTGCATATCAATACTCCAAATGATGCAAATGATTTGAATATTGGTATGGTACACCAACATTTTAAGCTGGTAGAATGTTTTTCTGTATTAGATAATATTATCCTTGGTGTTGAGCCTACGAAGGGAATATTCCTGGAGAAGAAAGGCGCCCGCCAGAAAGTTATGGAACTGAGCGATAAGTATGGACTTATGGTAGACCCGGATGCTCTTGTTTCTGATATTACAGTAGGTATGCAGCAGAGAACGGAAATTCTGAAGATGTTATATCGTGATAATGAAGTCCTTATTTTTGATGAGCCGACTGCAGTTCTGACTCCGCAGGAGATTGAAGAACTGATGAAGATTATGAAGAACCTTGCAAAAGAAGGCAAATCCATTCTGTTCATTACACATAAGCTGAATGAAATTATGGAAGTAGCAGACCGTTGTACGATTCTTCGTAAGGGTAAATATGTAGGTACAGTAAATGTAAAGGATACAACAAAAGAAGAACTTTCCAAGATGATGGTAGGTAGAAATGTAAACTTCTCAGTAGATAAGAAGCCTGCAAAACCGGGCGAGACTGTACTGAAGGTAGAGCATATGACGGTACCGAGTAAGGCACATTCCAACAATGCCGTGAAAGATATTTCCTTTAATGTACGACGTGGTGAGATTGTCTGTATCGCAGGTATTGATGGAAATGGACAGAGTGAATTTGTGCAGGGGCTTACAGGGCTTGAGAAAATCACAGGTGGTAAGATTCTATTCAAAGGACAGGATATTACCAAGGCATCTATCCGTGAACGTTCTAAAATGGGCATGAGCCATATCCCTGAAGACAGACATAAGCATGGTCTTGTTCTTGATTATTCTTTGGAGCAGAATATGGTATTACAGAGATATTTTGAGCCTGATTTCCAGAAGGGTGGATTTATCAAGAGTAAAGAAGTACGTCGCTATGCAGACAAGCTGATTGAACAGTATGATGTCAGAAGTGGACAAGGCCCGATTACCATAACCAGAAGTATGTCCGGTGGTAATCAGCAGAAAGCGATTATCGCGCGTGAGATTGATAAAGATCCAGATCTTCTGGTAGCGGTACAGCCGACCAGAGGTCTTGATGTGGGGGCAATCGAATATATTCACAGCCAGCTGGTAGCACAACGTGACAAGGGCAAAGCAGTATTGCTTGTTTCCCTGGAATTGGACGAAGTAATGGATGTTTCAGACCGTATTCTGGTTATGTATGAGGGTGAGCTTGTAGGACAGCTTGATCCGAAACAGATTACTGTAGAGGAATTAGGACTTTATATGGCAGGCGCCAAAAAAGAAGCAGTTCCTGAAGAAGTTTAGAAGATACATTCAGCAGACATCATTGAAAGAAAGGTATGGTTATCAACATGAACGAAAAGAAAAAAGATGTCCTTCTGTCCATCGGTGCTTCGCTTGTTTGTATCGTGATTGGACTTTTAGTTGGATTGATTATTTTGTTTTGCATTAACTCAGAGAATGCACTGGATGGTTTTGTGCGAATTGTAAAAGGCGGATTTTACCTTGCTCCTAAGGGAGTCGGAAGTGAGATCACACAGGCAGCTCCGTTAATTATGACAGGTCTTTCTGTTGCTTTTGCATTTAAGACAGGTCTGTTCAACATTGGTGCAGCGGGACAGTATACAGTAGGCGTATTTGGAGCTTTATATTTTGCTATCATTCTTCATATGCCCTGGTATGTATGTTTACTGGCTGCTATGGTGTGTGGCGCCATCTGGGGAGCAGTTCCGGGTTTCTTCAAGGCATATTTTAACGTAAACGAAGTTATTACTTCTATTATGTTTAACTGGATTGGTCTGTATCTGGTAAATGAATTGATGTACAGTACAATAAAGGGTATGTACGATCAGAAGACTACCAGAACTTATAAGCTAAGCTCTGTATCTCCTGAATCCTTGATCCCTAATATGGGATTGAATACAATCTTTAAGACCAATTCAACAACCATTGCAATTTTTATCGCAATTATCATTGCAATTATTATGTACATTGTCCTGAATAAGACGACATTTGGTTATGAATTGAAGGCATGTGGTTTCAACAAGGATGCAGCCAAGTATGCAGGTATTAATGAGAAGAGAAATATCGTATTGTCCATGACAATATCCGGTGCACTTGCAGGAATCGGCGCAGGACTTTATTACTTATCTGGTGGTTCAGAATGGAATCCACAGGTAGCAACAGCCCTTCCGGCAATTGGATTTAACGGTATCCCGGTAGCACTTCTTGCACTGAGTAATCCAATCGGCGTAGTATTTGCGGCAATTTTTGTAGCACATATTTCTGTTGGTGGTGCATACCTCCCAACCAAATATTTCCAGCCTGAAATTGCAGACTTTATTGTAGCAGTTATTATTTACCTTTGCGCATTTGTTATGCTGTTCAAGGGTATCGTAACGAATATGATCCAGAAGAAGAAACAGAAAGCTGAGCATGCAGGAAAGGAGGAGAAGTAATTATGTTTTTATTATTAAAATTTACATTACTTTATGCTGTAGTCCTGATGCTGGTAGCTTTAGGCGGTATGTTCTCAGAACGAAGCGGTGTTATTAATATCGCATTGGAAGGTATTATGGCAATCGGTGGTCTTGCTGGTGTATTTGTACTTTCCTTATGCGGAGGCAAGATGCCTGCACCGGCACTTGTTGCAGTATCTATACTGGTAAGTGCACTGGCAGGTATGTTGTATTCTTTATTGTTAGGCTTCTCTGCCATTACATTAAAGGCAGACCAGACGATTGGTGGTACAGCCCTCAATATGATGGCAACGGCAATTGCAGTGGTTATCACCAAAGCATTTAACAACTCTACAGAAGCAGGAAGCGGTGCTTCCTCAGCTAAATTAACTTATGACAATTCAGCATTTATTTATAAGATCGGACCTTTGACAATCAATATTTTCCTGATTATTGGTATTATTATTCTGATATGTGCTGCTATTTTCCTGTTCAAAACCAAATGGGGACTTCGTCTCCGTTCTTGCGGTGAGCATCCTCAGGCAGCAGATTCAGTGGGTATCAATGTATACCAGTGGAGATACATCGGTGTTATGATTTCCGGTGCATTAGGCGGTCTTGGTGGATTTGCCTATATTGTTCCTTCTGTAACAACCTGGAACTTTGAAGTAGGTGTTGCAGGTGCAGGTTTCCTTGCACTGGCAGTTATGATCTTTGGACAGTGGAAGCCTTACAGAATTGCAGCTGCAGCTGTATTCTTTGCAGTGTTCCGTTCACTGGCGAATATTGCAGACTCCACAGCATTGTCCCACCTTGGATTATCCAAGAATATCTACAGTATGATGCCATTTATTGCATCCATGATCATTCTTGCATTTACATCCAAGAATTCACAGGCACCTAAGGCAGAAGGTATTCCATACGATAAGGGCGCTAGATAAAATGCAACTGAATCACAGTTTAGAAGTATATAGAGTATTTTATACAGTAGCAAAATGCAGAAGCATAACGCTTGCTGCCAATGAACTTGCAATTTCCCAGCCAGCAGTCAGTCAGTCCGTGAAGCAATTGGAAGAATCCCTGGAAACGAAGCTGTTTACCAGGACTTCCAAGGGCGTACGCCTGACCGCGGAGGGAGAGCTTCTTTATTCCTATGTTTCCAAGGGCTATGAACAGATAGTCCTTGGAGAACAGAAGTTGATGGAGATGAAGAATCTTGAACTGGGAGAGATCCGAATTGGTGCGAGCGATATGACTCTGCAATTTTTTTTACTACCTTATTTAGAGCAGTTTCATGAACGTTTTCCGAATATTAAGGTCAAAGTTACCAATGCACCAACCCCGGAGACATTGTCCAATCTGGAAGAAGGAAGAATTGATTTTGGTGTAGTCAGCACTCCGTTTCAGGCGAAGAATACAGTTGAGAAAGTTCCAGTGCGTGAAATAGAAGATGTCTTTGTGGCAGGGAGACGTTTTATTCCTTATAAGAACAGAATGTTGGACTTTTCACAATTAGAAGGACTGCCATTGATTTTTCTGGAGAAGAATACTTCCAGCAGAACCTATATGGAACAGTTCCTTGCAGACAATCATGTATCTCTGAATCCTGAATTTGAACTTGCGACCAGTGAGATGATCGTGCAATTCGCACTTCGAAACCTTGGAGTAGGATGTGTAGTAAAAGACTTTGCAAGAGAATATATAGAAGAAGGGACGCTTTTTGAACTTCGTTTTAATAAGATGATACCCAAGAGACAATTCTGCATTGTGCGCAATCAGAAAAACCCGCTGTCAGCGGCAGCGGGTAAGTTACTGGAGATTATTTACGCGAATTCTCCATAGCCTGAGTAATCTCTTCTTCTGTTAAGCCCTGTGATTCCTTGTGTTCAGGAACAATAGGAGAATTGATATTGCTGTCAGGGAAGAATTCAGCCATGGTGTGTCTGCCTTTCATTCGTCCATAGCACAGAATAAAGAGCCAGGCAAGAATTGGAATGGCAATTATGCAAAAGAATAAGGCAAAGAACAGATTACGGGAATCAGCAGTCGTGGTAAAAGCTGATACAATAAAAGCAATGAGCAAAGCGGCAATGGCGGCAAGACTGACGATTGCCACTATTTGTTTTGGATTTTTCTTCATATCGGGATATCCTCCTTTGTTTATGTTCTATTATAGAGTGCGCATAGCGGAAAAGCAAGAGAGTGTAAGGATTCCTTTGACTTTCTTACACATTTAGTATATACTAAGTCCGTATGGCAGACATAAAATGTGGGGATAACAGATTACCTACTCAATGATAAGAAGCCGTAATGAAAGGATGTATATATCATGGCAAAGGAAAAGACTTTATTAGACCAGTGGAGAGCAATGGCTTATGATGAGCAGGCAGATAAGGCAAGCCTTCAGAAGCTTTGGATTGCATATTTTCAGAAGGAAAAAGAAATCTATCAGCAGCTTTTAAAGAATCCTGACGAAGAAGTTAAGGGAACTGTAAAAGAACTTGCAGACAAATATAGTGTAGATATCATGACAATGACAGGATTCCTGGATGGTATCAACGACAGCTTAAAGGCAGCTAACCCAATCGAAGAAATGGGTGAAGATACAGAAGTAAGCCTTGCATTTGACAAGGAATTACTGTATAAGAACATGGTAGCAGCAGAGGCTGACTGGCTTTACAACCTGGAAGAGTGGAATGCTATTTTCAGCGAAGATAAGAAGAAAGAGCTTTACAAAGAGCAGAAGTCTTCTACAACAGTTGTAAAACCTACTAAGATTTATCCAAACGATCCTTGTCCTTGTGGAAGCGGCAAGAAGTATAAGAAGTGCTGCGGCAAAAATGCAAAATAATGCCAAATAATGGTTTTGATCCTATACAGGAATAAACCTGGAGATATGCCACATACTAACTCTGTATGAAAAGGAGGTAGTTATATGGCACAACTTACTTGTGGAGCACAAGCCTGTTCCTATAATCAGGATAATTGCTGTTGTAAAGGTGATATTATGGTAGGCGGCAAGCATGCCGAATGCTGCGAGAATACCTGTTGCGAAAGCTTTCATAAAAGAGATGGTTCCTCTTTTGTCAGCGCGATTTCACATCCAAGCCCTACAATCAGTATCGACTGTGAGGCGGTAAAATGTATCTACAATGCAGATTACAGATGCAAGGCTGAGAAGGTCGCAATCAAGGGAAACAGTGCAAACAGCAGCATGGAGACAGTCTGTGCTACTTTTAAAGAGAAATAAAGCAGAAAAATAAAAATTAGCATTGACAGAGAGTGGGTATTGTGTTAGAGTATATTTGTTTGAGAACGTCAAACATTGTACAACAAAGCAGAGTATCCACTCTCACCTTGCAGTAATTGAACTGGCAAGCGTTAATAATTTCCAGAGTTTTGGTAACAGAACTTTATGATGTATGGAATTATGTGGATAGTCTGACTATCCACTTTTTATTTACTTATTTCTTATGGAGGTGTTAAGTTATTAGCGAATTAATGATTAACGAACAGATTAGAGACAGAGAGGTGCGCGTTATCGGTGAAGACGGTGAACAGTTGGGAATCATGTCACCACGCGATGCCATGAAGCTTGCAGAAGAAGCAGGTGTAGACTTAGTGAAGATTGCACCTACAGCCAAGCCACCTGTATGTAAGATTGTTGATTATGGTAAGTTCAAATATGAACAGACAAGAAAAGAAAAAGAAGCGAAGAAGAAGCAGAAGGTAATCGACGTAAAAGAAATTCGTTTATCTCCCAATATTGATACTAATGACTTGAACACGAAAGTAAACGCTGCCCGTAAGTTCCTTTCCAAGGGAGATAAAGTTAAGGTCACACTTCGATTCAGAGGTCGTGAGATGGCTCATATGCAGAGTAGCAAGCACATTCTTACAGAGTTCGGTGAGAATTTAAGTGATGTGGCTGTTGTTGAGAAAGAGCCAAAAGTGGAAGGAAGAAGTATGACAATGTTTTTAGCTGAGAAAAGATAAGCGGTTTCATTCCGTTTCCAGTTAAAATATAGGTATTATATGAAGTTTAGGAGGAAATTAGCGATGCCGAAAATGAAAACAAGCAGAGCAGCTGCAAAACGTTTTAAAGTAACAGGAACAGGTAAATTAAAGAGAGCAAAAGCTTATAAGAGCCATATCTTAACAAAGAAGACAACTAAGAGAAAGAGAAATCTTAGAAAGCCTGCTATGACTGATGCAACCAATGTTAAGAATATGAAGAAGATTTTACCATATTTATAAGTATTAGTTAGGAGGATATAAGAGATGGCAAGAATTAAAGGCGGTTTAAACGCAAAGAAGAAACATAATAGAGTATTAAAGCTTGCAAAGGGCTACAGAGGAGCTAGAAGCAAGCAGTATAGAGTAGCTAAGCAGTCTGTTATGAGAGCATTAGCTTCTTCATACGCTGGTAGAAAAGAGAGAAAGCGTCAGTTCAGACAGTTATGGATCGCTCGTATCAATGCTGCAGCTAGAATGAATGGTATCTCCTACAGCCAGATGATGCATGGCTTAAAGCTTGCTGGTGTTGACATCAACAGAAAGATGTTAGCAGAGATGGCAGTTAACGATGCAGAAGGTTTCAAGACATTAGCAGAATTAGCAAAGTCTAAGGTAGCTTAATTTTTGAGAAAATGATATCCCCCGGAGTTTTCCGGGGGATTTTTTGATTTAACGCCAAATCAGTAGTCCTATATGATAGAACACAAAAGAAAGGATTAATGAGAATGCCAGATAATACAGAACTGAGAGTGCAATCCACTTCTTTGAATGGTTTTCCCGGAAGGTTGCTGCGACAGTCATTGTACAGGGAACATTGAATACGATTGCCATAATAAAGCCAAGAGCCTGTGGCTTGCTGATGATCTGAGGAAGAAGTTCAATCAAATTATCCGAAATGCCAAAGGATTTTGCATTGAAAGCAGCATTCACCATATCTGTATTACTGTAGAGTGCATTGATGACACCTAACAGAGATTCTTTCGTAACCATAGAGGAGATATAAGCCATAAACATTTGCCAGGTCATACCAAAGATGCTTGTGACAGGTTCGATTATCTGCCCGATTCTTGTTAAAATACTCTCTGTACCGAACCAGTTATAGGAGAGTAGATAAAAGACAATAGAAACAAGCAGGATGACTCTGAATGCACGACTGAAGATATCCCAGGCTTTCATAAGCGTTGTTTTGATGATACATCCCCACTTGGGTTTGTGGTATGGTGGCAGCTCCATAATGATGCCGCCGCTATCCTCTGCATGAATTAATTGAGGCTTAAACAGTTTGGAAGCAAGAAAGAGCGATGCAACGGTAACAAATAACATGACTAGAACAACGCCTATAGCGCCAATTGGACCATAGAATACATTGGCGAGCATAGGAGCCAGGGAAAGTGTTGAACCACAGGGAATGCTCCAGACAAGTATCATGGTGAGAAATCGCTGACCGGCATTGTCAATGACACGGCTTCCTGCAACACCAGCCATATTACAGCCAAGACTCATAAGCAGAGAACATATACTTTTACCCTGTAGACCCAATTTCTCCATGGTATCGTTAAAGACGAAGGATATTCTTGACATATAGCCTACATCTTCTATGATTGCAAATACAAAGGTAACACCTAATACAAATCCGGCCATAGAGATTGTAAAGGCAAGAACATTTGGGATTACTACATAAATAAGTTCAGCAAGAGGCTTCCATACCTGCATGCGATCCATAAGGTTTTCCAGTGGAGCACTGATAGGTGCAGCCAATCCAAAACCAAGAGCCATAATAGGTGCAGCAACAAGCATTGCAAGCATTAACGATGCTGCTATGATGCCAAGGGCAATCCATTTACCAGAATGCCTTCCCAGAGCTATTTTATCAAAGCCGTTTAGAGAGACATTGGCAGCAGGTCTTTTGACGACTCCTTTCAGTATTTCATTTATGTATGCATATTTATGCTTTCCAGATGCCATAAGACCCTGATTGGATTTTTCCAGAGAACGCATGGCAGACTTTTCTTTTGTATATATTTTCTTTTCAGGCTGTTTGCACACCAGTTCATCAAAAGACAGAGCAGTATCATTTCTATAATATTCTATCAACCTGGATTGATCTGCAATTTTACCAACAGAGACAGCATCTGCAAGAGCCTTCTTCAATTCTCCATATCTTTTCTGATCGGATGCGACAAAACCTATGACAGGGATTCCCAATCTGGCACTTAATTTTTGAACATCAATGTGGATACCCTTATTTTCGGCAACGTCCATTAAGTTAAGAATTAATACAGCGGGAATATTCAATCCGATGAAATCCGTATACATATATAAAGAACGCTCTAATTGTGAACTGTCTACCAGTATTGCGATGAGATCGGCAATGCCGGACTGGATGTAATTAGAAGTAATGACTTCCTCATCAGATCCGGCGGACAGACTATAACTGCCAGGGAGATCTATAACATCATATTCATCTCCATTATATGTGAATTTGCCTTCTTTATGTTCGACTGTCTTGCCCGGCCAGTTACCGACATGCTGGTGCGCGCCTGTCAGCCCATTAAAAACGGTAGATTTTCCTGCATTTGGCTGCCCTAACAGTGCAATGATTTTTTTCATGATAAAGCACCTCCCCCTATTATGATTCCTTCGCAGTCCCTTTTGCTCAGAGATATAACGGAGTCTCTGCAATAAAATAGAACCGGCTGACCCTTTTCGTTTTGAATTACCTGTATGGTGCTTCCCTCCACGATGCCAATACCAATAAGTCTGGACAACAGATGGTGATTACCGGTTACGGAGCTGACGCATCCTGCATATCCGGGTGTTGCTTCTGATAATTTCATAACTCATTTATCCTCCTGCTTTGATTTGGTGTACTCACGTAATAGTTCGCATAAAATCAGGGAGTACACATTTATGGTTAGAATAAACTAACTGTAAACAGTTTATGATATTTTGCAAATTATATCTATGCCGGATTGTATAAAAAAGGTTCATATAGCCAAATATTTTGCTAACCGTTTGATTTTGCATAATGCTGAATTTATAATATTCTCAATAGATAAAGGAGAAACAAATTCATGCAAAAGGATAATTTCAACAAAAATGTACAGACATTTATGGCTGGGGGACAGGACAAATTGGTATTACATCAGAATATGCAGGAGGGTTATATGGAGCTTACCAATTACTATATTCTTCCGGGAATCTTTCTTACGAGGAATGAAATTCATACACAGATGGTTCCTTGTGGCGAAGGTGATATGTATAGGAAATCATTTCTGGTTAATTACTGTATAGACGGCAGATGTGAATTTAAAGTAGACAGTGATAATTACAGCTATGTTGACCACGGACTTATGAGTGCATCATCGCAGATGGCACAGGGTAATTTCTATTATCCATCGTCTTATTATCTGGGATATGAGATATATGTCATGCCTGATAAATTCAACCAGCACACAGAAAGTATATTGAAATTATTTGATATTGATATGGATGCCCTGTTACAGACATATACAAGAAGTGCAATTTTTTATGCTTCAGATACGGTATTGAAACTATGGGACAATATAGATGAATGCAATGATAAATGTAATGTGGGGCAGATAAGGCTTGACACTTTACAGATATTGAAATATCTTTATGACCATGGAACGATAACATCCGCACAGACGCCATATCTGTCACGCATCCAGGCGATGCTTGCCAAAAAGGCAAAGGAAATACTGACAGCGGATTTAAGCCGGCATATATCCATGAAGCAGATATCTCAGGAGCTGAATGTTAGCGAAACCAGCCTGAAAAGATATTTTCATCTGGTGTATGGCACCAATGTATCTGTATATATGAATGAGGTCAGAATGCAGTATGCGGCTGAACTTCTTACTTCGTCACAAATGAGCATTTCTGATGTGGCAAAAGCAAGCGGCTATGTTAATCAGGGGCGATTTGCCAGCGTATTCAGACAGACATTTGGAATGAAACCACTGGACTATCGTAGAGGAGGAAGATTGTGAGATTACTATTTGAAATTGATAAAAAGGATTATGATCCTGATGGGAAGGCATCTGTACGTCCTTCTGCAAGAGCAATCATAATAAAAAAAGGAAAAATAGCCGTAATTTACAGTCAGAAGCACAAGTACTTTAAAATACCCGGAGGAGGAATTGAACCGGGGGAAAATAAGATAGATGCAATGATTCGTGAAGTAAAGGAAGAAGTGGGGCTGACAGTAATTGCTGAATCAGTTGCAGAATTTGGATATGTTCATCGTATCCAGAAAGGGAAACATGAGCCAGTGTTTATACAGGATAATTTCTATTATCTATGTGATGTGACAGAGGGACAGGTTCCACCTCAATTTACAGAAAACGAGAAAAAAGAAGAATTTGTTCCATGCTTTGTAGATTTGAATGAAGCAATCAGAGTGAATGAGGAATATGTGAAGGGGAATTCTTATGATTCCATGATTGAAAGAGAATTAAGAGTAATGAAGATGATTGCAGATGCTTGGGAGATATGAGGAAGGACAGGAATATGGATGAGTTTAAAGTAGTACGCAGGCATATGCGTTTTACAGGCAGAGTGCAGGGAGCAGGCTTTCGCTATCGTGCAAAATATGCTGCAAATGGCATGGGAATAACAGGCTGGGCGAAGAATGAATGGGATGGCTCTGTGGAAATGGAAGCACAGGGAACCATTGCACAGATTAATATGATGCTCAAGATGATTAATAAGAGCGATTATATTGTTATAGATACAATTGAGACAAAAGACATTCCGCTGGAAGAGCATGAGACAGGATTCTATGTGCGGTAGTAGTTGTTTATCAGAAGTAGTAATACTGTTTTTACACAGGGAGTTGTTTCTGAATTTTTCTAACATCTGGAATAAAAATCAATCTAAGGGTTTTAATTGGAATAATATAGAGTTAGAAGATTTCCTTTATTCAAACATAAAATAGAGTTTATAATTGTTTAAAACCAGTTTATGTTTTGTACAAATTGATACACAATTCATACAATTTAATCTCATAGCAGGAACTGCAAGACTTGTCTGAACAGGATTTATGCGGATTTTAGGAAAAAATAGAAA
>ERZ1034952.1876-NODE-1876-length-16358-cov-17.082991_pt1 | contig 16358 bp, 10 predicted proteins | sample MGYA00520625_ERZ1034952 | MGnify/ENA primary metagenome ERZ1034952 (study PRJEB33766, sample SAMN09781773) | gut metagenome | biome: gut microbiome | host: Homo sapiens | place: Madagascar | study: EMG produced TPA metagenomics assembly of the PRJNA485056 data... | reverse complement strand
CAGATTGATCAGTAATGTGATCCATGCAAACATGATTCATCACCTCTCGTATATAAGATATGCACAGAGAACAGAAAATATGTACAAATATGTATGGATAGAGCCGCAGTCCTTGACAGTATCGGCAAAACACGATAAAATAATCGATAGTTTTTTAACGACTTGAGAACATGAATTTTAAATAGAAAGCTTCTCATAGTTTAGGAGGAAATGATTATGGCAGTACCTTACAATCACAGAGAGGTAGAGAAAAAATGGCAGACTGTCTGGGATGACGAAAAAGCATTCAAGACTTCCGACGATTTCTCCAAGCCCAAATATTACGCACTGGTAGAGTTCCCTTATCCTTCGGGACAGGGATTACACGTAGGTCATCCGAGACCTTATACCGCACTGGATATTGTAGCACGTAAGCGCAGAATGCAGGGTTATAATGTGCTGTATCCCATGGGATGGGATGCGTTTGGTCTTCCCACAGAGAACTATGCAATCAAGAACCACATCCATCCGAAGATTGTAACCAAGAATAATGTGGCAAGATTCAAGAATCAGCTGCATTCCTTAGGTTATTCCTTTGACTGGGACAGAGAGATCAATACCACGGATCCCGAGTATTATCACTGGACCCAGTGGATCTTCTTAAAGCTGTTCAAGGCAGGACTGGCTTACAAGACAGAGATGCCTATCAACTGGTGTACCTCCTGTAAGGTAGGTCTGGCAAATGAGGAAGTAGTCAACGGTGTCTGCGAGCGTTGCGGTTCCGAAGTCATTCGTAAGGTCAAGAGCCAGTGGATGCTGAAGATCACTGAATATGCAGACAAGCTGATCCAGGGACTGGATACTGTAGATTATATCGAGCGTGTCAAGGTTTCCCAGAAGAACTGGATCGGTAAGTCTCAGGGTGCGGAAGTAGACTTTACCCTCACCGGAAAAGATGAGAAGCTGCGCATTTACACCACCAGACCGGATACGCTGTTCGGTGTTACCTATATGGTAGTATCTCCGGAGCATCCTGTACTGGATAAATATAAGGACGAGATCAAGAACTGGAATGATATTGTGGCATACCGTGAGATGGCTGCGAAGAAGTCTGATTTCGAGCGTACCGAGCTGGCAAAGGATAAGACCGGTGTCTGCATCCAGGGACTGACCGCTACCAATCCCGTCAACGGTAAAGAGATCCCCGTATGGGTATCCGATTATGTACTGATGACTTACGGTACCGGTGCTATTATGGCAGTACCTGCCCATGATGAGAGAGACTGGGAATTCGCTAAAAAGTTTGGCATGCCCATTATCGAAGTCGTAGCCGGAAGCCCTGTCAGCGTAGAAGAAGCTGTATATACCGATGTTGCTGACGGTACTTTGGTTAATTCTGATTTTCTGAACGGTCTGTCTGTGGCAGAGGCCAAAGAGAAGATCATGAACTATCTGGAAGAGAAGGGAATCGGTAACCGTAAGACCAATTATAAATTAAGAGACTGGGTATTCTCCAGACAGCGTTACTGGGGTGAGCCGATTCCTATCATACATTGCGATAAGTGCGGATATGTTCCCGTCGATGAGAACGAACTGCCTCTGCAGTTACCCGACGTAGAGAGCTACATGCCTACCGATACCGGAGAATCTCCTCTGGCTGCCATGACTGACTGGGTAAATACCACCTGTCCCTGCTGCGGCGGTCCGGCAAAGAGAGAGACAGATACCATGCCTCAGTGGGCAGGTTCTTCCTGGTATTACCTGCGTTACACCGATCCTCACAATGACAAGGCACTGGCAAGTCCTGAAGCATTGAAGTACTGGCTGCCGGTTGACTGGTACAACGGCGGTATGGAACATACCACACTGCATCTTTTGTACTCTCGTTTCTGGCATAAGTTCCTGTATGATCAGGGTGTTGTACCTACTTCCGAACCTTACCAGAAGAGAACCAGCCACGGCATGATCTTAGGATCCAACGGTGAGAAGATGTCCAAGTCCCGAGGCAACGTGGTAAATCCTGACGATATCGTACAGGATTACGGTGCAGATACTCTGCGTACCTACGAGATGTTCATCGGCGCCTTTGATCTGAGCGCTTCCTGGAGCGAGGAAGGCGTAAAGGGATGCCGCAGATTCCTTGAGAGGGTATGGAAGTTACAGGATATCCTGACTGATGAAGAAGGCTATAGTGCAGACTTAGAGACCAAGATGCACCAGACCATCAAAAAGGTCAGCAGCGATTTCGAGAACCTGAAGTACAACACCGCCATCGCGGCTATGATGTCCCTGATCAACGAGTTCTACAAGAAGAACTCCATTACCAGAGGCGAATACAAGACACTGCTTACCCTGCTGAATCCCGTAGCACCTCATATCACCGAGGAATTGTGGCAGACTGCCGGCTTTGAAGGCAGACTGTACCAGGTAAAATGGCCCGAGTTCGAGGAAGAGAAGACCGTAGAGAGTGTTGTCGAGATCGGAGTTCAGGTCAACGGCAAGATGCGTGTGACCATCAAAGTTTCCAAGGATGAGACCAAGGAAAATGTCATCGCCATGGCAAAAGAAGCTCTGGGTGACAAGCTGACCGGCAACATCGTAAAAGAGATCTACGTTCCCGGCAGAATCGTCAATATCGTAGTTAAATAGTTCAGCCACAAACGAATATGTCCATGAGGTAAACATCGTCTTATGAGCAAAGGTAGTCGCGTAGTGACGTAAAAGCGTGATAACGCGACTTTGCGAATGGCGTTGGCTGAACTTTCGAGAAATATAATAACTCCTGACAGACCTTACGCCTGCCGGGAGTTATTTCTTTGAGCTTTACTTTTTTCTAAAATGTTCTGAATCTGCTGCAGCTCTGCTTCATTGCTGTATTTTTTGATGGCAGTGATGGCTGCCTGCATTTCCTGTTGGGTAAAAGTAAGATGCTCTTGCTTCGCCTTTCGCATGGCGGGCATGAGAAGTGCCATCATTTCTTTTTGCGTTTTGCCGTGCCCTTTGGCAAAAAGAGTGGAGAGAAATTCTAATTTTTCTCTGGGGATGTCCTTCACGAGATCATCCTGCATCCAGAGGGGAGTCTGGGAATAATCCATTTTGTTGACCTCCTGATTGATTTTGAGTGGCTACGAAAAGTCCGGACAACATAGACGGATCGAAACCATCCGGATCTGAGAAGCCTTCCGGGAACAGCTCCTGCATGGACTTAGCCATATCCATCATTTCTTGAAAATTATGGATATTGTCAAGCATCTGGGAGACCTGCTGCAGGGATGCTTTCTGCGTTTCATCGCATAAAGGCATGAGATCACTACATAGTTCACCGGCGAGGCTGCTTTCATCGGATGGTAGAGGAAAACTGTGCAGAGCAGTCTCCGGATGCTTTCTGAAAAGTGCCAGCGTATATTGCAGTTCCTGGAATTTTATGTAGACAGCAAGTCCTTTCAGGAGATGCGGATCTATATAATAGGCAAGTGTTTTCAGAATCTGAATGCGGTTGTTGGTGAATAAGGTATCAAAGGCAGCCGCCTTGTCGATTCTGTTATCATCCATGTGTCCGTTACCTTCCTGCCAAATAGTTACTAGTATTTTATGAGCGCGGCAACAGGCTTATGACGATCAGCCTTTCGGGGCACAGCTTCGTCTGTACCCCGGGATGACCGCACACTCAATCTCCGGGAACTCCCGGAAAGTCAGTGTTAGTTGCAGCCGCAACCGTTACCGCAGCTGTTATTGCCACCACAGAAGCAGGACAGAAGCAGGATCCAGATCAGCCATTCACAGCAGTCGTTGCCGCCGCAGCCGTTATTGCTGCCCAGCAGTCCGCAGCCGTTGTTGTTACCGCAGCCACCGCCGCAGAACAGTAACAGGATGATCCAGATGCAGCTGTTGCCGAAAATACCGTTACCACAGTTGTTATTGCCGCAGGAATTGTTGCAGCCGCAGTTTGTAGCAGTTAAGTCACTCATTTTTAGTGCCTCCACATTTTATTTATGCTCTATTGTATGCGGGGGAGCATGTCAATGTTTCCGGAAAAGGCTTGCAATAATTTTCGGATATAGTACAATAAAATAGTACTCTCATGCAGATATGCTTTGTGATGGGGGAATAGTTTCGATAAAGTAATTAAGGATAAATAGATGACACAGAAGATATATGTGGTAGAAGGACGGAAGTTCCGCACGGAAGCGGATTACCAGAACGCCCTGAAGGATCAGCAGGTGATCGAGAATCTCCGGACGCAGACGAAGAAGATGAGCCTGGCGGATCAGAAGAAACTGTTGGAAGTGATCCGCAGCGGAAAGTGTAGATTTCATAGCATCCTGGGACAGGATTATATGGAGGAACTGTCGGAAGAGATTAAGAGGCAGGAAACTTCAAAGACCTCCAAGACCCCTCACGAAAAAAAAGAGACACTTAAGAAAAAAACGACACTCAAGAAAAAAGATACGATAAAAAAAGAACCGGTTAAAAAGGAAACTACGCAAAAGAAACCGATGGCAAAGAAGGCGTCGAAGGGAAATACAGGACCGCAGTTCGACGAGGCAGAACTGGACAGGATCGTAAAAGAGGAACTGAAAAAACAGGAAAAACGAAGGAAACTTTTAGTAGTCTGCTGCAGTATAGCGGCTATCGTATGCCTTGGCTATTTCGGAATTTATAACTGGTACAACTACCGGACAGCAGATAATTATAAGCAGCTGAGTGAACTAAAGGACAAGGAACCTGCAGTCAGTGAGGCACAGGCGCCGGTGATCCATTATACGTCGGAAGAAGGGCAGAATACACCGCCTCCGGTACTGGATGAATATAAAAATTTATTAAATAAGAACAAAAGACTAATCGGATGGGTAAAAATTGACGATACTAATATAGATTACCCTGTAATGCAGACAACGGATAATGAATATTATCTGGATCACAATCTGAATCAGGAGTATGACAAGAACGGATCTATTTTCATGGACAAGGACTGCGATGTGCTGAAGCCCAGCACGAATCTGATCCTGTACGGACATCACATGAAGAGTGGGCAGATGTTCGGTAGCCTGTCATTGTACAGCGACCGGAGCTATTATGAGAAACATCCCTACATACAGTTTGATACCATCTATGAAAAAGGTCTGTATGAGATCATGTATGTATTCCGTTCGAGGGTATACAGTGAAGATGAGATCGTATTCAAATACTATCAGTTTATAGACGCCCAGAGTGAGCAGGAATTTGACTCGTATATGAATGACATGGAGGAAATGTCATTATATAACACGGGAGTCACAGCTCAATACGGTGACCGGCTGCTAACGCTTTCTACCTGCGATTATCAGGAGAAAAACGGCAGATTCGTAGTGGTTGCCAAAAAGGTGACGGCAAAGGAGTAAAGGATGACTAAGGGTACAAGGAAGAACAACAGAAGATTAAAAAAGACAGTAAGGAAGACCCTGGGAACGCTGTTCCTGATCTCGGCGATCGTAGTGGCAGCGATCCCTACGGAGGGACTGCACGCGGAAGAAGATGCTGTGGCGCAGGCGGCAGGACATACACATAACACAACACACAGTGGTTCTGATTATAAAGTATCCATCCGGAAGGATGCAGCGGAAAAGACAGCTCAATTAAAGCAGGGAAGCAATGTCCCTACAATGGATATGCTGATCCCGGCAGTTCCGGTGGGAGCGACCATTTATACGACCAGTACTAATGAAGACGGAAGCAATTATCAGTTCGCTTATATGTCTGTAAATGGTGTATGGTCTGCTATATTGCTTGGATACAATAAAGATAATACACTGCCCAATAATACATTGACTATTCCGAATAAGGTGAATGCATACATACAGCCCACAGGAAATCTCGGTACAGGTAATGGCTATGTTGCAGCTAATTTAAATGGAGAACCACTCTATTATGAGGCTACCACTGAATGCACCCGTATGGTAGATGATAAAAGCAGACCTAAATATCAGGAGGATGGGAAGACACCACTACTTGATGCCTCCGGTAATCAAGTCTACGAGCAGAAGGAAGAGACTTATCTTGTAGGTGAGATGAAACCTTGCTATGCTACCGATAATGCATGGAAGGATCTGGATGTTTTTTCAAAGTTTTATTATTATTCACAGGGAGCTAACGGATCCAGTGTAAATAATGCAGAAGACGGTAATGGAAATCCGGCAGTATATCCCAATTATGCAATTGCTGGTGATAGTGCACATCAGTGGATCAAAGATGCGGAAGTAAAATATATTGGCAACCAGTATCTGGATTCTGCATTTGATACTACGACGAATACCTATAAATGGAGTATTCCGGCAGATGGTGGCTACATTACGGCAGCAACTGCTTCCAAGGGTATTTTTGCACAGGCCGGTAATATCGGAACACTGATCATCGGAGAAGATCTGGTAGGTATCGGTAACTATGCCTTTTATGAATGTACCGGTCTGAATGATGTGGAGTTTGGTAATGGTATTACTGTGATCGGCAACTATGCCTTTGCAGGCTGCGGAAGCATGAAAAATGTCAATATTCCGGATAAATGTAATCTGGGTCAGATCGGAGATCATGCTTTTTACAGCTGTACCAATCTGACAAGCTTCACAATACCTATTAATACGAAGTATATCGGGGATTATGCTTTTGCGGAATGCCGTTTCTTAAGTGATGTGGAAATGTGTAACTCAGGCAGCTCAACAAGTGCCAGCAACTTAAAAGAACTTGGATGGAATGTGTTTGAAAACTGTGAAACACTTTCCTCTCTGACATTTCCTGAAAGCTACAGTGAAAATGTAGATATTTCGATTGTAAAAGGATGCAAAAATCTAAGATATATAACGGTACGTAATAAACAGCTGACTTTCACGGAAAAAGAAGATGGAGATGTATATTGCTTTGACTGTTTTAAGGAAATGCTGTCAGAAGAGCCTGTAAACGGTACCTTTTATTTTGAGGGAAGAAGTGATTCGCTCCTTCATAGTTTTACCAGAGAGAATTGCTTTGCATTCAGTTATATTGATTATAATTCCAATACAACGCAGTATGAAAGCCTGAATAAATATGAATTGACGGTACAGGATCCTGATGTTGCCGGAGAAGAGGGGCGTTCTACCTATGTAGTAAACTCTTCCAATGAACTGATCTCCAGTACCATAGGAGCAAATGTTTCTTCTCTTAATATACCGGATCCCATTGGACCGTACCATATTTATAATATTGGAGCTAATATATTCGCCAATAATTGTAATTTAAAACTTGTTTCCCTGCCTGCAGCAGTACAATCTATTGGAGAAGGTGCCTTCCGGGGATGTCATAATCTTGCTACGGTTATTTTTAATAATAGCAGTGTTGTTATCGGAATGGACGCATTTAAGACACAGGAGTATACCGGCGCCGGTCATAGACAGGGATGTTCCGGGACCGTAGAAAATGAGGCGGATAATTCTCCGAAAGTAAAATTGACCTTTGTAGGAGAAATCTCTCCGGATTCCACGCCATATAATTATGCGATGGGGTATTATGGCAGATACAATAATAGCAGTCAGGTGGAAAGCTATATAACTTATTGCAGCGGCTGGCCAAGCAATCTGGTTGTTCAGTATAATGCAGAAAAAGATGCGAGTGAACTGATAAATTTCCCTGCCTTCAGTGAATTAAGTGATTATGCCAATGATACAACGAAATATCCATATCTGACGGAAGCACAGAGAGAGGCTGCAAAGACAGCACTGGATAAATACAGTAGTGGTGAAGCATTGACTGAAGATCAAAAGAGCTTTATTGACTCTGCAATGAATGTAGTGATACCTGCAGGAATCCGGCAGATTCAGGATGGTTTGTTCCAAAAGAAGGAAGATGCGGATATTGCTTATTTAAAAGATAATAAAACGCTGACAATCTATGGCCTTGATAATATTGAAGCAGGAGATTTCCAGGGCGCGGAAAAATTATCCTCGGTGGAAATCTATGGTAACACCAGTACGATCGCAAAAGAGGCTTTTAAAGATTGTACGGGGCTTACAACCTTCAAATTTAACGGAAGCGATAATTATCCCTCGGTGGAAGATTATGCATTTTCAGGATGCACGGAGCTGACAGATGTTTCCCTGCCCGGTTCTGTGAACCTGGCATTTGGACGGATCCCTTTCAAAAATTGTAAGAAATTGAAAAACGTAGATTTCTTAGAGGGAGCTCTCTATGTCTGTGATAATTCGATTATTTATGGATGTGATCAGGTAACAGGCGCGAAGGGGGCAATCATTGAATGTCTGGAGGGAAGAGACAACAAATATGTAAAAGCTTCGGAAACAGCAGGAATTAAGAGCATAGCAGCAGAAGCATTCCGATATGGGGATACTTTGCGGGAGATCGATCTGTCCCAAAGTGAAATCAATGAAGTACCTGAGTATGCATTTGCGGATACGCCGGAACTAAGAACGGTAAAATTACCCAACAGTTGTAAAACAATTAATGATAATGCATTTTACAACAGCGGCCTGGAGAGACTGGAGGCTACCCAGAATCTGACATTGTTGGGTCAAAAAGCGTTTGATGGCCTGACCAAACCTCATTCGGATATTGTAATCTGCAGTCCTGAGAACAGCTATTTATATAATTATGCGAAGTTGAATGGTTTTATTGTAGATACGACCCCTCTGGAAGAGTATTTTACGGTCAACTTCCGTGATTGGAATGAAGAATTAGGGCAGTATGTATTAATCCCGGATGCAGAGCAGCGGGTTAAGGGAGGAGAAGCAGCAACACCTCCGACCCCGGCGGGCAAAAGTGGAGAGACTTTCCAGTATTGGGATCCGGATCCTAGCGAGATTACTGCCGATACAGTATGTGTTGCAATCTACAGTAAGGATGATCCGGATGCCAATAAGCTGACCGTAACCTTCTTAGATTGGGATGACAGTGTTGTTAAGGAGATTAAGGTATCTTCAGGCGGAAGTATCGCGGATGCAGATCTGCCTAACACTGCAACGCTTACGAGAGACGGTTATCTATTCATTGGTTGGGACAGAGATCTGACCAATATTACGGAGAATATCACAACTAAGGCGGTATATAAGGCACTAAGCGAAGATGATATTGTAGTCAGATATATCAACAGCGTGACCAAGGAAGTATTCTATCAGACTACGATCAAGAAGGGTACGGTTGCACCCAGCATCCAGACTCCTGCAGTCAGTGGATATACCTTCAAGGAATGGCTGCCGGATATTGCTGCAGCCATTACAGAGAATACGGATTTCTATGCTGTATATGAGGCAAATGGATCTAACGGCGGTAATAGCGGAGGAACCACCAGCCCCGGCGCAAGCACCAGCCCTGGCGCAAGCACCAGCCCCGGCGCAACCACCAGTCCGGGAAGCAATAACAACGCCACAACTGCCAAGATGTATACTCTGACGGTTAAAAATGGTTCCGGATCAGGAAGCTATGTGGCAGGTTCCCAGCCGATCATTGTGGCCAATGACCCTGCGGCAAACCAGCAGTTTAGCAGCTGGTCCATTGATCCGGCCAATACGACGATTGCCAGCAAGGTTCTGTCTGCAACAGTAATTACCATGCCGGAAGCAAATGTAACTGTAACGGCGAACTATACAGCAAAATCAGGTTCCGGCAGCAAGACCAGTACCTCTACGGGAAGCGGTAATTCCACGAATTCCAATTCCAACAGAAGACCGAGTAGTACCACTACAGGTACCGTATCCGGCGGCAGAACCACCGTTGTTATCGATAAAAACGGTCTGTCCAATACCGGTGTGGTATCTGCAACGGTGAACGGCTCTTCCGATAATTTTGTTATTAAGATCACAGAGAGTGCCGCAGCTTCAGAAGAAGTAGTGAAAGCTCTGATGGCAGAATACGGCAGTGATATCAGTGCCATCAAGTATTTCCCCATGGATATCAGTCTGTATGATTCCACCGGCAATACGAAGATCACAGATACCACGGGACTGTCCATCAGCATTACATTGCCTCTGCCGGATTCTCTGATCACCTATGCAGGTAATAACAAAGTGGCAGGTGTAGTGAACAGTAAGTTGGACAAACTGTCACCGAAGTTCTCCACGATATCCGGCGTGTCCTGCGTAACTTTCACTGCGGAGCATTTTTCGCCGTATGTGATCTATGTGGATACGAACAACCTGACCGCGGGAGCCATCGCAGACAGTACGCCTAAGACCGGTGACGGAATCCATCCCAAGTGGTTTTTGTCCATGGGACTTGCCTGTCTGTCTATTGTATTCTTCATGAAGAAGGATAAGAAGACTCTGAAAGCAGCCAGAGTATAACGCAAATAAAGGATGGGAAGGTTTATGAATCATAAAAAGTGGTTGGTCGTCATAGCTTTGGTGGCTACCGCGTTGATCCTGACACATCTTCCTGTGTCAGAGGCAGATGCGGCGGCGTCTGCCTCTGATTTTCAGATACAGGGAAGCACGTTGGAGAAATACAGAGGAAGCGACGAGAGAGTCACAATTCCGGATACTGTGGAGGTTGTGGGCGAGAGTGCCTTTGAGAACAACCAGAAGGTACAGTTTGTTGTGATCCCCAAATCGGTCAAACGACTGGATGCCTATGTATTCTGGGGGTGTGATAACCTGGAAGAAGTGGTACTTGGGAAAGGTCTGAAGACTGTGGACGAGTATTCGTTCGCCGGATGCACCGGATTAAAACAGATTACGATTCCGGAGAATGTGCTAAGCATTGATGCACAGGCATTTGCAGGATGTACGAACCTGACAGATATATATATTCCTGCTACGGTGACCAGCATTGCGGAAGATGCTTTTTTGAACTGTGATAATGTGACGATCCATGCGGATGAGGGGAGTGTGGCTGCGCAGTTTGCACAGAAACTGGAAGAGCAGAGAAGGAAGAATCCTCTGGTGACGGCAGCACCTGCACAGACTCCGGCAGCGGACGGGGCTGTGCAGGTACAGACGACAGCAGAGCCTGCGCCGGTAGAGACGCTGACTCCTGCACCGACCCCTGTGCCCGGTAATGTGTTGGGCAGTACGATAGTTGTGGGAAATCACGCCATGGTCATGGTGCATCCCGGCCGGGAGAAGGTACAGCAGGGTTATGCGGAACCGGTGGATGACGGTTTGGAAGCGGCTACTGCAGAGACAGAAGAAGGAATTGTTCCGGAATGGAAATATTATAGGGATCAGTCCATCGGTACAGTGACGATTCCGGAAGGAACTTTCGAGATTGACAGATTTGCTTTTTCCAGAAGCAGTGTGCATACGGTGACAATTCCGGAAGGTGTTACAACGATAGCGTACGCAGCATTTTATCATTGTGACGATCTGAAAAATGTAGTGATTCCTGATACTGTGACTTCTGTAGGAGCGAAGGCCTTTACCCACACCGCCTGGCTGGATGATTTTGAACAGAACAGCACGGAGAACTTTTTGATCAGTGGCGGTGTGCTGGCAGCATATAAAGGAGACTCGGCAGAAGTGACAATACCGGATGGTGTGCGTGTGATCGCAGACGAAGTATTTAAAGACCATACCGAGATTCAAAAGGTATATCTCCCGGCAGGCATTGCAGCTACAAGCAGCGATATTTTTCCGGAGGGAACGGAGATCATAAATGAATAATGGGTAATTTACCGACACCAGTAAAAATGGCCGGCATAAGATAGAATAAGTCTTATGCCGGTTTTTTGGTGGGAGCGGAAGGAATCTATGCAGCGGGTAAGAGAACAGGTACAGGTACCGGAACAATTATATGATGGGCAGTCGAACACATCACCTGCTGTAATTGCAGTGTTGGATACCGGGATCGCTTATCATCCGGATCTGGCGGGAAAACTTTTGTGTTTTGCGGATTTTGTAGAGAAACGTCCGCTTCCGTATGATGATAACGGACATGGAACACATATATGCGGGATTCTATGTGGAAGCGGGGAGTTATCAGAAGGGAGATTCCGCGGAATGGCACCCGGGGCAAAATTGGTCGTGGGGAAAGTATTGGATGATAACGGGGAGGGATCCTGCGATGCTATGAGAGATGCACTGCAGTGGGTCCTGCGGCTAAAGAATCGTTACAAGATCCGGATCCTGAATATCTCAGTGGGAATCGGAGACCTTAAGGAACGGTATAAGGAGCAGGTGTTACGGGAAGAACTGGAGAAGCTGTGGGATCATAACATTCTCGTAGTCTGCGCTGCGGGAAACAACGGGCCTGTGAACGGAAGCATCTCTGAGATGGCAAGCAGCAGAAAAGTACTGACAGTGGGCTGTCATGACGGCAGATACTGTAAAAATGATCCCGGTAGATGTGAGACCTATTCCGGCAGAGGCAGAAGATATGATGTGCTCCGCAAGCCGGACATTGTAGCTCCCGGTACAAGAATCCTGTCCTGTAATGCTTCCTGGAGGAAACAAAACGGTAGAATCCTTATGCCTTATGTTGCGAAAAGCGGTACCTCCATGGCAACCCCCATTGTATCCGGAGCTGCGGCGCTTACGCTCGGAAAATATCCGTGGCTGACCAACGAAGAGTTTGTCCGTCTGCTGTCTCTGACAGCCACGGATCTCGGAGAACCCTGGAATAAGCAGGGCTTCGGAATGCTCAATGTCCGCAGATTATTAGAAAACAAGTAAAATAATAAAATCGCTGAAAAAAAATAAAAATGTGATTAAAATAAGTCAATAAAATAAGTACTAAAGATATTGACACAAATGGTATGATTGTATACAATGATACGAGAACTGCAAAATGTATTTTTACTGCGCAGAGTAAAAATAAAAAAACAATATTGCAGATGTCGAATGTCAGGGAAGAGAGGTATACCAATGAGAGATAGTGATGCATTTCAGAATCGTCCGGTCTCCATGAATCCGAAGAACAACCTTCTGGAGATTGAGGAGCATATGTACATACTGGATGATGTGGAGAAACCGAACGTGTTCCGTAATATGTTCCCTTATTCCGAAATCCCCAAAATACCTTTTAATGATCGTATCGTGCCTCATAACATGCCGAAGGATATCTGGATCACAGATACCACTTTTAGAGACGGACAGCAGTCCAGGGCACCTTATACTACAGAGCAGATTGTGAAGATCTATGATTATCTGCACGAACTGGGCGGTCCCAACGGAATGATCCGTGCCAGCGAGTTCTTCCTGTACAGTAAAAAGGACAGAGATGCTGTCTATAAGTGTATGGAGAGAGGATATAAGTTCCCAGAGGTCACCAGCTGGATCCGTGCCAGCAAGGAAGATTTCAAATTAGTAAAAGAGATCGGAATGAAGGAAACCGGTATTCTGGTAAGCTGTTCCGATTATCATATTTTCTTAAAGTTAAAAATGACCAGAAGACAGGCAATGGATCACTATTTAAGCGTTATCCGTGACTGTTTAGAGGAGGGCATCAGCCCCAGATGTCACCTGGAGGATATCACCAGAGCGGATATCTACGGCTATGTGGTGCCGTTCTGTCTGGAACTTATGAAACTGATGAAAGAGTATCAGATCCCTATCAAGGTACGTGCCTGCGATACCATGGGATACGGTGTCAACTATCCCGGTGCCGTTATTCCCCGTAGTGTACAGGGTATCATCTATGCGATCCATACCCATGCAGGTGTGCCTCACGAGTTGATCGAGTGGCATGGACATAATGACTTTTACAAGGCAGTATCCAACTCTACCACAGCATGGCTGTACGGCTGTTCCGGTGTCAACACTTCCCTGTTTGGTATCGGTGAGCGTACCGGTAATACGCCTTTGGAGGCAATGGTATTCGAGTATGCGCAGTTAAAGGGTGACTTAAACGGCATGAATACCCGTGTGATCACGGAACTGGCAGAGTACTATGAGAAGGAAATCGGTTATCAGATTCCACCCAGAACCCCGTTTGTGGGCAAGAACTTTAATGTGACCAGAGCCGGCATTCACGCAGACGGTCTGCTTAAGAACGAGGAGATCTACAATATCTTCGATACCGAGAAATTCCTGAACCGTCCGGTACTGTGCGCTATTTCCAATACCTCCGGTCTGGCAGGTATCGCACACTGGCTGAATACCTACTACAAGTTAAAGGGAGACGAGCAGGTACAGAAGAATTCCGAACTGGTAGCAGAGATCAAAAAGTGGGTAGATGAGGAGTATGCCGGTGGTCGTGTCACCGTGCTTACGGATGAAGAGATCGTGGCATGTGTCAATCGTATCTGTCTGGAGAAGAATCTGAAGATCGGTGAGTAAACATAGAATGAGCATGACAACGGTAACAGCGTTGTCTGGAATCGAGGATTATAGTGAGTAAGTATGATGTAAAGCAGGAAGTAACGGACAAGTTCTCCCTGCGGGGACGGGTATTTCATAAGCTGAGAGAGGACATTTTAAGCGGAAAATACCAGGAACATGAAGAATTGAAGGAAGTGGCGATCGGCGAGGAGATGGGCGTCAGCAGAACCCCCGTCCGAGAGGCATTCCGTCAGCTGGAGCTGGAGGGGCTGATCCAGATCATTCCGAATAAGGGTGCCTATGTTACCGGCATTACCCAGAAGGACGTGAAGGATATTTATATGATACGTTCCCTGTTGGAAGGGCTGTGTGCACGCTGGGCCACGGAGCATATCACCAAGGAGCAGATGGAAGAGATGGAGGAGAATGTCTATCTGTCCAAGTTCCATGCACAGAAGGGGCATCTGGAGCAGCTGGCGGAGTTAGACAACCGTTTCCATGACATTCTGTACGAAGCCTGTGACAGCAAGATGTTAGAACACCAGCTGAAGGATTTCCATCAGTATGTTCTCCGTGTCCGTAAGAAGACGCTGTCCAGTGCCAATAGAGGCCCGAAGTCCAACGAAGAGCATGAAAAGATCATGGAAGCCATTAAGGCTGGCAACGCCGATCTGGCAGAGCAGCTGGCACATCAGCACATGATCAATGCCTATGAGAACATGGTTAAGAACGGTCTGAATGAGGCTTATGCACAGCAGACTGGAAGTCAGAAATAGGTTGAGGTTGCCCGTCTGCGAAAAGTACTGTAGAATGGTAACTATACAGGGTCAATTTTGAAAATTGTGTTCTGAATGGTTATTGCAGAAAAAAGAATAAATACCGGAAAGGAAATTGTTATGGAAAAGATCAAAATGACAACCCCTCTCGTAGAGATGGACGGAGACGAAATGACCAGAATCCTCTGGCAGATGATCAAGGATGAGCTGTTGCTGCCTTATATCGATCTGAAGACAGAGTACTATGATCTGGGATTGGAGCATCGTAATGAGACAGACGATCAGGTAACCGTAGATTCTGCTAACGCGACCTTAAAATACGGTGTTGCCGTAAAATGTGCGACCATTACCCCCAACGCTGCCAGAATGACAGAGTACAATCTGAAGGAAATGTGGAAGAGCCCCAACGGAACCATCCGTGCTATCTTGGACGGTACTGTATTCCGTGCACCGATCCTCGTAAAGGGCATCGTTCCCTATGTAAAAAACTGGACCAAGCCCATTACCATTGCCCGTCATGCTTATGGTGATGTCTATAAAAATACAGAGATCAAAGTGCCCGGACCCGGTAAGGCAGAGCTGGTATTCACAGCCGCAGATGGCACCGAGACCCGTGAACTGATCCATAATTTTAACGGAGCAGGTATCATTCAGGGTATCCACAATACCAATAAATCCATCGAGAGCTTTGCAAGAGCATGCTTTGGCTATGCGGTAGATACGAAGCAGGATCTGTGGTTCTCCACCAAGGACACCATTTCCAAAAAATACGACCATACCTTTAAGGATATTTTCCAGGAGATCTATGATAACGAGTACAAGGCTAAATTCGAGGAACTGGGCATCGAATATTTCTACACTCTGATCGATGATGCCGTAGCCCGTGTCATCCGTTCTGAGGGCGGATTCATCTGGGCATGTAAGAATTATGACGGTGATGTAATGTCCGATATGGTAGCTACCGCTTATGGCGATCTGTCCATGATGACCTCCGTTTTGGTATCTCCCAGCGGCGTCTATGAGTACGAGGCTGCTCACGGAACCGTACAGCGTCATTACTACAAGCATTTAAAGGGTGAAGAGACCTCCACCAACTCCATCGCTACCATCTACGCATGGACCGGAGCTCTCAGAAAGCGCGGCGAGCTGGATCAGATCCCCGAGCTGTGCAGCTTCGCAGACAAGCTGGAGCAGGCATGCATCAAGACCATCGAGGATGGTAAGATGACCAAGAGCCTGTCCCTGATCTCTACCTGTGAGCATCCCGTAATCCTCAACAGCCTGGATTTCATCAAGGCTATCAGAGAGACCCTGGACAGCCTGCTGTAAATTGAGAGTTAATTAAGAAATGCTATCGAATCCCCGTAGCCCGCATTGGGGCTACTGGTTT
>ERZ1034952.1874-NODE-1874-length-16361-cov-4.257267_pt1 | contig 16361 bp, 11 predicted proteins | sample MGYA00520625_ERZ1034952 | MGnify/ENA primary metagenome ERZ1034952 (study PRJEB33766, sample SAMN09781773) | gut metagenome | biome: gut microbiome | host: Homo sapiens | place: Madagascar | study: EMG produced TPA metagenomics assembly of the PRJNA485056 data... | reverse complement strand
GCAGCTTCTAAAAGATTTAAACCAGATTAAAAATGTATACGGTGAGAATGATATTGAGCAGCTTATTGAAAAAATAGAAAAGGTGTTAGCCGAGATTACCGAAAATATCGTTGAAGTAAAAGGCAGAATTAAGTATCTTGGCAATTACGAAAAAGCAATAAGTGAGAATAAACTTCCGGAATATGACAGATGTTATGAAGAAGTCCTTTCATATCTGAAAAGCAGATACGATGACGTGAAAAGCGGCGCCGAGTATATTGCACTAATGGATGAAAATGAACGCAGTGATTATATTGCGGAAAATCCGATGCTGCCTTATATGATTTTTGCCGGGGACAGTTATGAAGAAATAAAACATGACGAAATGCTTTATTCCCTTAACACAGGCTCTTATATTATTCCTATTATAAAAAAAGATAATATTTTAAGAGTCTGTAAAGAAAACATGGTAGGTGCGTGTCATGATTTATCATTTATATTTAACGGGACAGGTGCTAATTCCGAGCTTATAAAAATAAGTGAAGATATTGACAAAGAAAAGGACATGCTTGCAAGATTAAATGATAAATATAATGTTATAAGCAAAGATTTGTATTTTTGCCAATATGCAGAAAATAAACTTAATGACAGCTCCTCTTACGGAGTGCCGGAGGACTTAAAAGAAGAAAAAGAGAGACTTATATCATATCTTGGCAGGATTAGTGATGATATGGAAATGTCAAAAAAGCGTCTTGAAAGTTACCGGACTTCTTTGGAAAGAGAGCAGGCACATAGTGGTGAAACAGCAGACAATCTTTTGCTGTATAAAAAAATAAAAGAGAATACCGACAGACTGGCTTCCTTATATGATGAAACAAGAACTTGTGAAAAACTTACAGGCGGGCTTACAAAGGAACACGCAGAACTGTCAAGAAAAGTCAGGTCATTTGATGCCCTGCTTACGGAAAAAGAAAATATAAGAAAAAGTTTTGAAGAGGAAGCCGCTTCAATCAACAAGGAATATAAGGAAAAGTTCGAGTCTTATTTCAACGGAGAAGCAAAAGAACCGGATATTGAAGAAGATGAAATCAATACCAGGGCAGGGGCTTTGAGAAAAATCATATCTGATGAAATAGGAGAACTTGCTGATAAAGAAAAACAGCTTGCACATTATGATGCCCTTATTAAGAAAAATATTGATAATCTTAAATATTATGGTTTTACCTTAGATGAGGCAAAAAAAGCAAAAGACGAAGGCCTTTTTTCAAAGGCATCTGTTGATGAAAGGTTAGTAATCAAGAATCAGCTTGATAAAATTAAATCTGAAATTGACAAAATCGACGGAATAATTAATTCCGAACAGGCACAGAAGAACCGTATTGAAGGAAGTATATGGCACGGAAAGAAACTATATGAAGAACAATACGGTGAATTTATCAGGGAAAAATTTAATGACCCTCAGGCGTATATTGTTACAGGACGTCAGGAAATATCTTCTATTACATCGGGAATACAGAATATTGAGAAAGAATTGAAAAATATTGATGAGAATAACAGGGATCTTATTGTAATGGAGAGAGATATCGGGAGAATATTCCGGACCATGGGAATTTATATACCGGAGGACGGACTGACGGATGAAAATATTGCTGTGAATGACGATATCACTGAGAATTATGAAGAAATTGAAAAGAATTATGACAGGTTAAAACGTGATGAACAGCGTAAGAAAACTGCGTTTCTTAATGATAAACAAAAGTTATCCGATGATTTGTACGGACTGGAGGCTTATGACCTTGCGGCGGAAATCAAACTGAGTCTTAATGCACCGGAAACCGCAGAAGATGTGGAAGATATGGTAAATGGTCTTAGGGAAACTTCGGATTATATTGCACTTGAAAGGGACAATGTGGAGCAGGGCATAAGAGACTTACAGCAGATTGCTGATAATTTTGAAGAACGTTGTATCCAGATTTGCAGCAATATCCGTACAGAGTTAGAACGACTGCCAAAGCTCTCAAAGATAAATCTTGACGGAGAATCCGTTCCTGTAATTACGTTACAGATTCCTTATATAAAAGAGGAGTTTTATAAGGAAAAAATGACAACATACATAAACGATACAATAGCAAGGGCTGATATTTTTGACACACAGGACGATAAATTAAAATATATCAAAAACCAGTTATCGTGGAAAAAATTGTTTTCAGTAATTGTAAGCGATATGAATAGTATAAGATTATGCCTGTATAAAAGGGAACATATCAAGGACAGGAGCAGATACTTAAAATACGAGGAAGCTGTGGGAAGTACAGGCCAGTCACAAGGAATTTATATCCAGTTTTTAATTTCGGTTATTCACTATATATCCAGCATAAATTCGTCCTATGATATGGGAATTTCAGGAAATACAATTTTTATTGATAATCCGTTTGGTGCGGCAAAAGATATATACATCTGGGAACCGATTTTTAAACTGCTCAAAACCAATCATGTGCAGCTTATCGTTCCGGCAAGAGGAGCGACACCTGCAATTACGAGGATGTTTGATGTGAATTATATACTGGGCCAGAAAATGGCCGGTGACAGACAGCAGACAGTTGTGGTGGATTACAGAAGTCAGGTAAATACAGAGGATTCTGATTACAATGTAACGGAATTCACACAAACCACTTTAAAACTTGATTGAAATTGACATAGCCATGTGATAGAATTATTTAGGATTTATGCGTAGTATTAGAGGTGAACGCTTTGGATAAAGTAGAATATGGAATTAAATTAGAACAGATAGAGAAACTTAAATCAGAAAAGCAGTATAATGAAGCGGCGGATATAGCGGATACCATTGAATGGCGGAAGGTTAAGAAGTGGTCAGAGCTTATGACGGCGGAAGAAGTATACGAAAAGGCAGAACGAATTAAGGAAGCGAGAAATATATGCATTTATGCCTATAACCGTAACCTTGGAGGCAGAAGCCTTGTTTTTAAAATGACAGAACTTTCCATAAGACTTGAAGATTATGAAGAAGCAGAGGATCTGTATAATGAATTTGTGGAAATGGCTCCCACAGATATGAACAGATATGTCCTTTTATATGAACTTGACAAGGCTAAGAATGTTCCTCCTGAGGAATTGATAAAAGTTCTTGAAGAATACAGAGATAATGAACAGGATGAGAATTTCGGATACGAACTGGCAAGCCTTTATGCTGAGGTGGGAAGAATAGAAGAGTGTATTAAAGAATGTGATGACCTTATACTCTGGTTCGGAGATGGAGAGTATGTTTATAAGGCATTGAAGCTCAAAAAGAAATATGCCTCTCTTACCCCTGCACAGCAGGAGAAACTCAACATAATGGACAAGTTTGACAAAGCCGGTCTTGTATATGAAGCAGGCTTTTCAGGAAACTATGATGAATACGAAATGAAATCAGCCGGAGAGAGCATGAAGGAAATAAGCCATGACGAGACAAATGATGATGATGAGATAAGTGTCCCACTCGCCAGACCGGATATTTATGATACACAGACACTACAGAATGATCTTGCCAACAGCCTTAAGGAAATTTTTCAAAATGATGATAAAAATGACGACGGGAATGATGTACTCAGTCCGGTAAAGGAACAGAAAACGGAAGAGACTGTATCGGAAGAAGCTGAACCGGAAAAGACTGTACCGGAAGAAGCTGAACCGGAAGAGACTGTACCGGAAGAATCCGCAGATGAAGAAACTATTGATGAAGAAACTGCCGATAAAGTGTCTCAGCCTGCGCAAGAAGATGAAGAAGAGAAAACAGAAGATACACCTGAATATGATACAATAATAGATGATGATATGGCGGCAACAGCAGAACCGGTTAATGTTGAAGTAATTGAACTTCAGATGTCAGGGGATGATGAACTTGTTGACGAGCCTACAAGAGAAATTATAATCAATACCCACCATTGGAATAAAATTAAATCAGAGATGCGGGAAGATGACCCTATGATTCCTGAGCATGATGCACAGCCTGAATATAAGGAAGAATATATCCCTGAAGCAACAGAAGAACAGGAGATGGTTGAAACTGTTGAAAAACAGGAGACAATACCTGAAGAGACAGATATCAGAGAGACTGTACCGGAGGATTTTAAACCGGAAGTCAGGGAGGACAGAATACCTGTCCAGATGGAACTGAATCTTGAAGAACCTCCTATTGAGGGACAGGTTGATTTGTTATACTATCTTGAGCACATGAATGATCCGGTTGAAGAGCCGGCGGCAACAATAGATGATTTATTAAAAACAACGATAGAAAACAGACATACAGACAATACCATTGAGCTTGATGAAGCCATTAACAGTATTACAAGAGCTGCAATTTCCGAAGCCGAACAGGAAATTAACGGATATGCCGATGAGTCTTATGATGTTGCGGAGGAAGAAGAGTACAGTTCGGAGGATTCAATGGACGAGCTTGACGATAATACAAGAAAGTACATTAAGAAGTATCTTTTTATGAACGGAATGGAAGATTCCATTCTCCATTTTATTAACGGAAAGAGACATGAGATTCCGGATGGTACTTCAAGACATGGAAATATAATCATAATCGGGAAAAAAGACACTGATAAAACAGGATTTGCGATTAATCTTTTTAAATCATTGCATGCCAATGACGAACAGAGGGAACTGAAGATTGCAAAAACAAGAGCAGAAGTCCTGAATGCAAAAGGTGTTGCCGCATCGGCTGATAAGATAAAAGGCACAACACTTATTGTTGAAAATGCAGAGAAACTCAACAGGGATGTGGTTGAAGAACTTAATCAGTTTATGGAAACCGATACAGCTTCAATGCTTGTTATTTTTACAGGAGAGGAATTTGCATTAAAAAGACTGTTTTATAATTGCGAAAGCCTCAGGGATAAATTTGATTACAAGCTGGAACTTAAGCACTATTCCGTTAATGAACTTGTTGACGTTGCAACGGAATATGCCAGAGTTAAAGGATATGCTATTGACGAAAGAGCGCTTTCAGGGTTATATATATCAATTGATGAACTTAATGGCGATGATGAAGGTACAGAAATTGAAAAAGTCAAGAAGATAGTCGATTCCGCCATAATAAAGTGCGGCAAATCATCCAGAAATTTCTTTGGAAAGAAGAGGAATGGATTAATATCTTTAAAGGAAAAACATTTTTTGAAATAAATGGTCATCAGGCCTTAACGGAAAGGAATTTTTATTATGAGTACAAATCTTGAACAGATGTCAGTAAATGCCATCAGAGTATTAGCAGCGGATGCTGTGCAGAAAGCTAATTCGGGTCATCCCGGACTCCCATTAGGATGTGCTGCAATCGGATATGAACTTTGGGGCAATCATATGAATCACAATCCTGCCAATCCTCAATGGGCTGACAGAGACAGATTCATCCTCTCAGGAGGTCATGGTTCCACATTGTTATATTCGCTTCTCCATCTCTTTGGATACGGTCTTACCAAAGAAGATCTGATGAATTTCAGACAGCTTGATTCATTAACACCGGGACATCCGGAGTATGGACATACGGTAGGAGTTGAGGCAACAACAGGACCTCTCGGAGCCGGAATGGGAATGGCAGTGGGAATGGCAGCTGCGGAGGCACATCTTGCGGCAATTTTTAATAAAGAAGGCTATCCTGTAGTTAACCATTACACATACGTACTTGGTGGTGACGGATGTATGATGGAAGGAATTTCTTCTGAGGCAATGTCACTTGCAGGAACATTAAAGCTTAATAAACTTATTGTTATATATGATTCTAACAGTATTTCCATTGAAGGAAGTACCAATATTGCATTTACTGAAAATGTTCAGAAAAGATTTGAGTCATTCGGATTCCAGACAATTACTGTCGAAGACGGAAACAACATAGAAGAAATCGGAGCAGCGATAGAAGCAGCAAAGGCTGATACAACAAGACCTTCACTTATTACAGTTAAAACAAAAATCGGTTTTGGATGTCCTGCAAAGGAAGGAAAAGCAAGTGCCCACGGAGAACCTCTTGGGGTTGATAATGTGGCAGAGCTCAGAAAAGCCCTTAACTGGCCATCGGATGAAAGTTTCTATGTACCTGATGAAGTATATGAAAATTACAAAGAACTTGCTAAGAAGGGTGCAAAAAAAGAAGCAGAGTGGAATTCTCTTTTTGAAGAATACTGTACTAAATATCCTGAAATGAAAAAATTATGGGATACTTATTTTGATAAAAACCTTGCTGAAAAGGTTCTTGATACGGAAGAATTCTGGGCGTTTGACAATAAGCCTGAGGCAACAAGAAGCGTGTCAGGTAAAATACTTAATAAAGCCAAAAAAGTTATGCCTAACCTTATGGGCGGTGCTGCAGATCTTGCACCATCTACCAAGACATATATGGAAGGTGCAGGTGATTTTTCTGCTGAGAATTATGCGGGAAGCAATATGCACTTTGGCGTAAGGGAAATAGCTATGGCAGCTATCGGTAATGGTATGATGCTCCACGGAGGATTAAGAAGTTTTGTATCTACATTCTTTGTATTCAGTGATTATGTTAAGCCAATGGCAAGACTTTCAGCACTTATGAAACTTCCTTTGACATACGTTCTTACACATGACAGTATCGGTGTCGGAGAGGATGGTCCTACACATGAACCTATCGAACAGCTTGCAATGTTCCGTTCAATGCCGGGGTTTGCGGTATATCGTCCATGTGATGCTACTGAAACAGCGGCAGCCTGGTATTATGCCCTTACAAATCAGGACACACCTACAGCACTTGTTCTTTCAAGACAGAATCTTCCACAGATAGACGGTTCTTCTAAGGAAGCATTAAAGGGCGGTTATGTGATTGCTGATTCAGCTAAGGAAATTCCTGATGCAATTATCATGGCATCAGGTTCAGAAGTATCTCTTGCTGTTGAAGCAAAAGAAATCCTTGAAAAAGAAGGAACAGATGTAAGAGTTGTAAGTATGCCATGTATGGATATATTTGAACAGCAGAGTGAGGAATATAAAGAAGCTGTTCTTCCTAAGAGCTGCAGAAAGAGAGTTGCAGTTGAAGCACTTTCAGATTTCGGTTGGGGCAGATATGTGGGTCTTGACGGAGCTTATGTTACAATGCATAGCTTCGGAGCGAGTGCACCTGCAGATAAACTTTTCAAGAAATTTGGAATTACAACAGAAAATGTTGTTAAGGCAGTCAGATCACTGTAATTATTAAGACTGAATCAGAACAGGCTGTAAAAGAGCCCTCCGTATGGACGGAATTCTTTTACAGCCTTTTTTTATAGAATGATTGTGAATGGACCGTCATTAAGAAGTTCCACTTTCATATCGGCACCGAATTCACCGTGTTCTACTACGGGAACCTGTTCCCTGCAGACGGATATAAATTTTTCGTACATACGTTTTGCTTCAACCGGCTCTTTGGCTCCGATAAAAGAAGGGCGGTTGCCATGGCTACAATCAGCACATAATGTAAATTGTGATACAATGAGGAGCTCGCCGTTAACATCGGAGAGAGCCCTGTTGGTCTTGCCGTTCTCATCTTCAAATATGCGCATCCTGACGATTTTATCAGCATATTTCTTCAACATATCATCTGAATCACCGGATTCTATACCTAAAAAAATAAGAAGCCCCTTTTTGATTTTACCTGTTATATTGCCGTCAACTTTGACTGATGCATTTAATACTCTTTGAATTACTACTTTCATTGTGTTACCTCCGGGTAATTTTATTTTAAATTAATTGGTGGAGTATTGTCAAATTAATGTGGTAATGGTATAATTTGCTATATAGTTTGTAATTATCTATTTAGGAGGAATCAAAATGGGATTTTGTACTTTTTGTGGCAAGCAGCTTGCCGACGGAGAAGTATGTACATGTCAGCAGACAGCACCACAGCAGAATGTTTATGGTGCACCACAGAATAACGGTGGTACTCAGGGAACATACACAGCACCGCAGGGAACGTATACAGCACCTCAGGGCGGATATAACACAGCACAGGGCAATGGTATGCCACAGGGTGAGACATACACAGCACCTCAGAAACAGCCTAAGGTTAAGGGCGACAACCTTTTTACACCCGTAATTAACAGCATTAAAGAAACAGCTAAGAACCCACTTGATGCGGCTGATACATATTATAAGACAGCTACACTTAAGACTGCAATTACATCAATGGCGACAGTTGTGGTTCTTTATGTATTGGTAAGCATATTCAACCTTCTTGGGCATGTATGGCACATTCTTGCTATAGCAAAGAGAAGTTATGGCGCGTTTGCTTATCATTATACGGATAAGGGCGATATTTTAAGATACGCAGGTATATCAGGAGGAACATGGGTTCAGGCAATTTTCTTCCCTATAGTGTACGCTATTCTTATGGCAGCAATTGTAATAGGCATGGCATATCTTGTTAATGCTCTTGTAATTAAGAAAGATAAGGTGAACCTTGTTAATGTTGCAAGATTTGGCGGAGCTGTTTCACCGGCTATCGGAACTGCTCTTCTTGTAAGATTTATTAATGGTTTTGTACATGTTAGTGGAATTAACGGAACTATTCTTGCTGGTTTGTATTTTGCAGCACTTGTTGTTGCACTGTTACAGTCACTTGAAATTATCCGTGGCATGGTTTCAGAGAAAAATAAATATGTATTGGCAACAATTATTCTTGTTGCAGGTCTTGTAATCGGAGATTACCTTGTAGGAACACTCTTCCTTGGTCATTTCTATCCATATTTTTCATCAATACCAATGCTCCTTTAATTGAAAATTCAAGCAGGGAATGTGTCTGTCGGGCATATTCCCTTTTTTAATTAATATAATGGATATAAGAAGGTACTTTTTATGACAGATATAGAAAAAATGATTTCCGGCCTTATATATGACCCGGCAGACAAAGAACTGGCAGAAATGAGACAGGCTGCACATATACTCAGTAAAAAATATAATGATTTATATGAAAATGATGATGACAGGAACAAAATTCTTGATAAACTTGTTCCAAACAGAGGAACAAATGTGTATCTTCAAGGACCAATCCAGTTTGACTATGGATGTTTTACCGAAATAGGAGATAACAGTTATGCGAATTTTAATCTGACATGTCTTGATTGTGCACCTGTTAAAATAGGAAAAAATGTTTTTATGGGACCGAATGTGTCGCTTCTGACACCGGTTCATCCACTTATGTATCAGGATAGAAACGTGTATACAAGGGAAGATGGGACAATTACAGATAAAGAGTATGCAAGACCTATTGTAATAGGTGATAACTGTTGGATTGCGGGAAATGTAACCGTGTGCGGAGGAGTAACAATCGGAGAAGGTACTGTAATAGGAGCAGGAAGTGTGGTTACCCATGATATCCCGCAAGGAGTTATTGCTGCGGGAGTTCCCTGCAGGGTTATTAGGAAATTAACTGAAGCAGACAGACTTGAGAATCATCCGGTACTGCTCTGATGGGCATAGTATGAGAGTTGACAAGTTTAGAAAAAATGATACTATGATAAAACAGAAACTAAGTTAAACAGGAGTAACATATGAGCGAAGTTTATGTAGTAGGACATCGTAACCCGGATACGGATTCGGTATGTTCAGCAATAGCATATGCTAATCTTAAAAATAAAATTACAGGAACAGAGGACTACCATCCATACAGGGCCGGACAGCTTAATGAGGAGACCCAGTTTGTCCTGAAAAAATGTGATGTTGCCGTACCACCCCTTTTACAGGATGTGCGTGTACAGGTGAGTGACCTTAAGATACGAAAAACGGAAAGCGTTAAATCAACCATTTCCATGAAAAATGCGTGGAATCTGATGAAAGAATTAGGCGTTATTACGCTTCCGGTTGTCAAAAATAAGAAGCTTGAGGGACTAATAACAATAACGGATATTGCAACATCTTATATGGAAGTTGTTGATAACCATATGCTTGAGGAGGCGGAGACAACCTACAAGCAGATAGCGGAGACACTTGAAGGAAGGATTGTGTGCACTAACCATAATCGCCCATGCGTAAGCGGTAAGGTTATAACGGCTGTGGCAACTCCTGACATAATAGAAGAAAGCATTGAGACCGGTGATATAGTTATATTAGGAAACAGATATGAGGCACAGCTTTGTGCTATAGAGATGGGAGCAGGATGTCTTGTTATATGTGAAAAAGCACCGGTATCAATAACAATATCAAGGCTTGCAACGGAATGCGGATGTACAATTATCAGTTCACCACATGATGCCCTGACAGTATCAAGACTTATTTTTCAGAGTGTACCAATCGGTCATGTAATGAAAAAGGACAGTCTTGTAACATTCAGACTGGATGATTTTGTTGATGACATCAGAAAAGTTATGGCTGAAAAAAGGCACCGTGATTTCCCGATACTTGACAAACATGGTAATTATGTGGGAATGATATCAAGACGTAATCTTTTGGATGTTGATAAGAAAAAGATTATTATGGTTGACCATAATGAAGCTAATCAGGCGGTAAACGGCATAGAAAGTGCAGATATTTTAGAGATAATAGATCATCACAGGCTTGGCGCCGTGGAGACAATTTCTCCTGTATTTTTTTATAATAAGCCGGTTGGATGCACCGCAACCATAATATATAAAATGTATGTGGATGCAGGTGTTAAGATAGAACCTAAGATTGCACTTTTGATGTGTTCTGCGATTATATCGGATACATTGATATTCAGAAGTCCTACATGTACAGAAATGGACAGGGAAGCAGGTAAGGCACTGGCTGAAATTGCAGGAATTAATATAAAAGAACATGCACATGAGATGTTCTTTGCCGGAAGCAATATCAGCGAAAAGACAGCAAAAGAACTTTTTACCGGAGACTTCAAACGTTTTTCTATCGGAGATACGACCTTTGGTATCGGTCAGGTGTCATGTATGGACGGCGAAGAACTGGATCAGGTAAAGAAGAAAGTAATGACATATATGAAGGAACAGTACAAATCCCTTGGCGTCAATATGCTTTATTTTATGCTTACGGATATTATCAAACCGGGAACAGAACTTTTATGTGTAGGTGATGGTGCAATGGAACTTGTTGAGCGCGCTTTCGGTGTGCAGGGATCGGATGATGTTGTTTATCTTCCGGGAGTTGTATCAAGAAAGAAACAGGTGGTTCCTGAAATTATGATGGAAATAACACAGTAAGGAGACAGAAATTATGAGTAAACAAAGTTGGAAACCGGGCAATATGCTTTATCCATTGCCTGTTGTAATGGTAAGTTGTAACAGAAAGGGTGAGAAACCGAATATTGTAACTGTAGCATGGACAGGAACAATATGTTCGGATCCTGCAATGGTGTCAATTTCCGTAAGACCGGAAAGATATTCACATGATATTATAGAAGAAACAGGTGAATTTGTTATTAATCTTGTAACAAAAGATCTTACTTATGCCACAGATTACTGCGGAGTCAGATCAGGAAGAGATGTGGATAAATTTAAAGAAATGAATCTCACTCCACTCCCTTCAAAGATGATTGATGCGGTAGGAATTGAGGAAAGCCCGGTAAATATTGAATGTAAAGTTGTAGAAGTTAAAAAACTTGGTTCACACGATATGTTTATTGCAGAAGTTGTCAATGTCACGGTTGATGACAGATATATGGACGAAAACAACAAATTTAATCTTAATGATTCCGACCTTGTTGCTTATTCCCATGGAGAATATTTTACATTAGGTGAAAAAATAGGAACATTTGGATATTCAGTAAGAAAGAAATAATGATATGAAAAATAACATAGTATTAATTGGAATGCCGGGTGTTGGCAAGAGCAGTGCGGGGGTTGTTCTCGCAAAGGCAATGGGGTATCATTTTGTTGATTCGGATATCGTTATCCAGCACAAGGAAGGCAGATTGTTAAGTGACATTATAGAAGAGTGTGGTAACGATGGCTTTCTTAAAATAGAAGACAGAATTAATTCCGAACTCGAAGCAGATAAGACGGTTATTGCCACGGGCGGAAGTGTAATCTATGGTAAAAACGCAATGGAACACCTTAAAGAAATTGGAATTGTGGTATATCTTAAAGCAGAATTTGCCACAATTAATGAAAGGTTGTCCAATCTCAAAGGACGTGGCGTAGCAATTAAAGAAGGACAGACACTTAAAGACTTATATGATGAAAGATGCGTATTATACGAAAAATATGCAGATATAACAATCCCGCTTGATGGTATGTCCATTGAAGAAACAGTTGGTACTTTGGTACCGTTAATTGTGAAATTTCAAAGAAATGAGTAAGAAAAAACTATAAAGGGGTTTACAAGACAGCAAAGTTCTGTTAAAATTCAATTTGTTACAAAAATGTTACAATCAAGGAGCAGCAATGAAAGCATTAAAGAGTTATTTGAAATCTAATATGTCCTATGTTAAAACAGCAGTAATTGCAGTATTATTTACATTAGTTGCAATTCCTTTTGTGAACAGGGTGTCCGGCGATGGAAATAAGTACACTGTAGATTCAAGATATATGGTAGTGCTTAACGGCAATGAACTTGGATATGTAAGTGACTCACAGGTAGCAGAAAATGCCTTGCTTGATGCAAGGAATCTTCTTGATTCAGAGAGTGAAGGACTTGTGCTTGTGGAAGCTGATATGCAGCTTAATGAGCAGACAAGCGGAGGTGCTGTTTATTCCAAGGAACAGATGACGGAAAAGATTTATAATTCTCTTTCAACAGAAGCGAGCGTTCCATCCGAACAGGTAACGGCATATACAGTGAGAATTGATGATTTTACCGTAACTCTTGCATCACTTGATGATGTTGTGGAATTGCTTGAACGTGTTAAGAACAGATATGCGGATACATCTAATTTCTCAATTGTCATTAATGAAGAAGATAACGGAATATACAGTTCGTATAAGATAAATTTTGTTTCAGCGGACAAGCAGCTTAATGAAGCAGCTAAGGTGCTTTTGGCTGAAGATGGTTCAGTAAGCGAGTCGGCTGCAGAAAAAGCAGAGAGTACATCATATAAAGACGGCGTACTTTCGATAGGTTTTGTTGAAAATATAGAAGTTATAGCGACAAAGAGTAATTCCGGAGATGTTGTCAGTGTAGATGAGGCATATGAACTTGTTACTAAAGAACACGCAGAGAAGGAGACCTATGTTGTTGCTTCGGGAGACTGCCTTTCATCAATAGCGAGGGATAACGGTCTTTCACTTGATGAATTGATAGCACTGAATGAAGGATTTACGGTAGATACCGCAATATATGAAGGCGATGTCCTCACAATAACAGTGCCTGCATCAGAGGTTTCGGTCAAAGTTGTTGAAGAGAAATCTTACAGTGAGTCATATAATGCACCTGTGCAGTATGTGGACAACGATACATTATACGTTGGAACAGAGAATGTTATCCAGCAGGGTTCAGAAGGAAGCCGTTCGGTTGTAGCACTTGTTACTTATGTGAACGGAACAGAATCTTCAAGAGAAATTATTAAACAGGAAATCAGTACAGAATCAGTACCTAAGATTATAGAGAGAGGCACATTAACACCTCCTACATATATTAATCCGGTACATTCTACATATGTTACATCTCATTGGGGATACAGACCTGCACCGATTAATGGTATGCACAACGGTGTTGACATAGCAGTACCGGTCGGAACATCTGTAAGAGCATCATCCACAGGTGTTGTAACTATGGCAGGCTGGTATGGCAATTACGGATATTGCGTTGATATACGTCATTCGGACGGCAGCATGACAAGATATGGCCATCTGAATTCAATAGCTGTAACCTATGGACAGACAGTTACACAGGGACAGGTTATTGCATATTCAGGTAATACAGGATACAGCACAGGACCACATCTGCATTTTGAAATCAGAATCAACGGTCAGTCAGTTAATCCGCTTAATTATATATTTTAATTTATAACAGACATTTAACTCCCGGGAAGAATTCCGGGAGTTTTTTTATAGATGGATACTTGCCTATATGATAATAAAATGTTAATATCATCTTATATGTTTAAAAATTGGAGGATTGGGATGAGCGAGTATGTATTCCTGTTCGATTTGGACGCAACAATAACCAAAGTGGAAATCCTGCCGGAAATTTCTGCTGAAATTGGAAAAGATAAAGAAATGAGAGAACTGACAGAAAGAGCTATGAGAGGAGAGATTCCTTTTGAAAGAAGCTTTCGTGAAAGAGTCAGTATTTTGAAGGATATACCGGTATCAAAGGTCAGAAAAATAGTTGAAAATATTCCTCTTAATGAGCAGGTTGCCGCATTTATAAGACAGAATAGCGACAGATGCTATGTAATAACCGGCAATCTTGATATATGGATTGAAGACCTTATGAAAAAATTAGGAGTAGGTCATTCTTTCTATTGTTCAAAGGCAGAGGTTAAGAATGACCGGATTGTTGGAGATATACAGGTAATTGATAAGGCGACGGTTGTAAACAGTTTTGATAAACCGTTTGTTGCGATTGGCGACGGAAATAATGATGCCGATATGATTGCTGCGGCAGAAATCGGTATTGGTTTTGGCGGAGTGAGGGATATTGCTCCCGCTGTATTAAAATCAGCAACACATGCTGTGTATTCGGAGGATAAGTTATGTCAGTTTCTAAAACAATTGTTATAAGCTGTGCCGGAATGGGAACAAGACTTGGTATAGGAACAACCAAGGCACTGATAGATATTGAAGGAAAGCCTTTAATATTAAGACAGCTGGAACTCTTAAAAGATTTTGATGATATAAGAATTGTTGTGGGCTATCAGATGGAAAAAGTTATTGAAGTTGTGAATAATTACCGCAAGGATATTCTTTTTGTGTTTAACCATAACTATAGAAATACGGGAACAGGTGGAAGTTTTTCCCTCGGTATAAAGCATGCAAGGGAAATGGTCGTCTCACTTGACGGAGATCTTCTCGTGCACCCGGATGATTTATTGAGGATTATGCACAGTGATAAGGAATGTGCATGTGGAACTAAAATCGGAACAGATAATCCTATGCTGATGAAGACCATTAAGGAAAATGGCAAAGAGTTATGTACAGGGTTTTCAAGAGAAGAAGGAAGTTATGAATGGACAGGCCTTGCACAGGTATATACTGACAGACTTATACCCGGAGACAGACATGTATGTGACATGCTTGAATCTGTACTTCCTATTGAAATGGAATATATCAGAACAAGAGAAATCGACACAATGAATGATTATGAAAATGCCGTTAAATGGATTAAAAACGGATACAACGATTAATGCGGAGGAGACTGAAGGATGCAGTCAATTATATTAGCAGCAGGGTTGGGAAGCCGTTTAGGTGAGCTGACAAAAGAATGTACCAAATGTATGGTAAAGATTAATGGAATAACCCTTATTGAGAGAATGTTAAGACAGCTTGACAGGTATGGTATGGACAGGATAATAATTGTTACAGGATACAAGGGTGATATTCTTAAGGACTATGTACAGAATCTCAGAATTAATACACCGGTTGTTTTTGTGGATAATTCTGATTACCGGCATACTAATAATATATACTCATTATGGCTTACAAGAGAATTCCTTGAGGAAATGGATTCATTGGTTCTTGAGTCAGATATGATATTTGAAGACAGGGTTATCGAAAAGATGTTAGCCATTGATAATGGATGCGGTACATTTGTCGCAAGACCGAGACCATGGATGGATGGCTCAATCGTTAAACTCGACAAAGATAATAATATTGTATATTTTGTTGATGATGAAGAAGTTAAGCGAATAGATCCAAGTTATTATCATAAAATAGTTAGTATATACAAATTCAAAAAACGATATGTTTCAGAAAAATATATGACATATCTTAATGAATATGTTAAAAAGAACAAAGACAATAATTTATACGAGTCCCTCCTTAAAGTGATTGATCTTGATGTGGAGAAAAAGATACCTGCAGAAATTCTTGATGAAGAACAGTGGTATGAGATTAATGATATTCAGGATATGGATATTGCAGAGTCAATGTTTGTAGACGGAAATGAAAAGGTACGTAAATATCTTCAGAGATACGGAGGATACTGGAGATACCCTGCGATGAGAGATTTCTGTTATCTTGTTAATCCATATTTTCCTAATGAGAGATTCATGAATGAGATGAAATCCAACTTTGATGTCCTTGTAAGGGAATATCCATCAGGAATGGCAGTAAACAGTCTTTTGGCAGGACATTTTTTTGGCGTGAGAACCGAAAATATATGTGTAGGAAATGGAACAGCGGAACTTATTAAATCACTTATGGAAAATATAAGCGGTAACATAGGAATGGTTTACCCTACTTTTGAAGAATATCCACACAGAAAAAAAGATGTAGAAGTTATACCATATTATGTCG
>ERZ1034952.1871-NODE-1871-length-16380-cov-14.045636_pt1 | contig 16380 bp, 15 predicted proteins | sample MGYA00520625_ERZ1034952 | MGnify/ENA primary metagenome ERZ1034952 (study PRJEB33766, sample SAMN09781773) | gut metagenome | biome: gut microbiome | host: Homo sapiens | place: Madagascar | study: EMG produced TPA metagenomics assembly of the PRJNA485056 data... | reverse complement strand
CGGCGGAGAAGCGCCGTCTTCTTCCACGACGCCCAACCCGCCCAGCAGCTCGTCCAGCTCGAGCAGTTCTTCCAGCAGTTCGTCGTCGAGCTCTTCCAGTTCCATCAGCTCCTCGAACAGCGATGCCGAAGAGACGCAGGCTCATATCATGTGGAAATATACAAAGAAGTCGGACGGCACGATTAAGCTGACCGGCTATGATGCGACGGCGGCTATTGTTCCGAAGGGGGAACTTATCATCCCGGATAAGTACGATGGCTATGTAGTGAGCGAGATCGGCAATGACTGCCTTTACAGGAACAATGACATCGAGAGTGTTATTGTTCCGTCCTCGGTCACAACGATCGGCATACAGGCATTTTATCAGTGCAAGAATCTGACCAGCGTCGTTTTGCCGGAAGGCGTGAAGCAGCTGGATGGCAGTGCGTTCAATGGCTGTAACATTGAAAATGTAGTGATTCCGGAGAGTCTGGTCAAAGTGGGAAGCTCTGCATTTGCTAATAATACTTCGATGAAAACAGCAATTATTAAGGGGAAGACAGAGTTTGGTTCGAGTACATTCTCTGGATGCTCCAATTTGGCAAGTGTGGCGTTCCACAATGTCATCAATGCTTTGCCTAGCTATATGTTCCAGGACTGCGTAAAGCTCCAGAGTGTGCAGTTTCCGATGAAAGTCAAGACTTTAGGAAGCTATATTTTTAAGAATTGTAAACTTCTGGATAATATCCAGATTCCGGATACCGTGACGGAAATCGGAAGCTATGCTTTTTCTAACTGCACCTCTTTGAGGTCTATTGTGATTCCCAAAGGTGTGACGGAGATAAAGAAAGCTACTTTCACTTATTGTGAGAATCTTACGAATGTTACGATTCCAGATAGTGTGAAGATTATTGGAGAGCGGGCATTTGATGGATGCTCTGTGCTTTCCCGGATTACTTTGCCCAAGTCGATGACTGCTATTGAAGGTGCAGCATTTTGGCATTGTACAGCACTAACAAAAATTGCGCTTCCGGAGAATATTTCAAAAATCAGCAATCAAATATTCCAAGGATGTGTATCACTTCGTGATATTTATATTCCGGCCAGTGTAAAGAGTGTTGAATCTTGCGCATTTGATAAGTGCAAATCGTTAAGCAATGTGTATTTTGGAGGCAGTGAGGAAATGTGGAACAATATCCGCATTAGCGATGGAATGCCGTCCTATGATACCTACAACGGCAACAAATATCTAATCAATCCCATCATGAACCGCTACTGGAACCAGACCGCCGCCTCCATCGGATACTAAAACGGCTACTAAAACTAAAAAATACGCATAGAAAAACCGGGAAGCTCCCAGAGCCTCCCGGTTTTTGCATATCCAGAATTACTTCAAATCAAACCGCACGACCACCAGCCGATACCAGAGATACGGCACCATGTTCCATATCATCCACAATTCCATCAGAACATAATTTGGCAGGTCGCGGAGACGGAAGGGACGCTTGCCCAACTGGCCGTTTTTGAGAAGGGCGAAGGCTTCGTGCATTCCCTTGTCCCACGCCTCGCCGAAACCCTGTTTGTGGAACTTGTAGCACTTGAGCAGATAGCCCAGCGCCAGCGGAATGAAGTTGAGAATGAGCATCAGCAGAGGCTCATTCTTGAGGGGGAGAAGGATGCTGTTGCGGCCGCTCTGCTGGCTTTTGAAGGCGTTGTACCGCACCGCGCCGGTGCTGGCGCCGCAGATGTGGTAGCACTTTGCCGTGGGGCAGAGGACATTTTTGTAACCGGCGTTGTTGGCGCGCCAGCTGAGGTCCACGTCCTCGAAGTAGGCAAAAAAGTTTTCATCGAAGACGCCGATCTCGTCGAGGATGCTCTTGCGGTAGAGTGCCGCGCCGCCGCAGGCCGAGAAGATGCGCTTCTGTTTGGTGTAGCGGCTGGCCCGGCGGCCGTCGCCGGTCTTGCAGGCAAAGCCCATCCATGTGACGTAATCGCCGGCGTCGTCGGCAAGCTCCCGGTCGAAGTGGCGTATCATAAGGCTCTGGACGGCAAAAATTTTCTCGTCGCTCTCAGCCACGCGGATGAGCTCGGCCAGCCACTGGGGCTCTGCAAAGGCGTCGTTGTTGAACAGCACCACGAACTCGCTTTTCGCCCGGGCGATGCCCTGATTGACGGCGTGGGAGAAGCCGGTGTTGGAGCCGTTCTCGATAAGCTGGAAGTTCGGGCGGCTGCAATAGCTGCGGGCCTGCTCAAGGCTCTCGTCGGTGGAGCCGTTATCCACCACGATAAGCTCGAAGTCCTGCTCCGTCTGGGCGTAGACCGACTCGATGGAGTCCTTGAGCCAGCCTTTGCCGTTGATGTTGGGGATGATGATGGTCGCTTTCATAGATTCTGTGCTCCTGCGCATTTTCTTCTAATATACAAAAGACAGTATAGCATATTTTGAAGAGATTGAAAATTCCCTCTTGACAAAAAAGATGATTTGAGTATTATTGTATTAGGCACTTAGTACAGCGACACAAGGAGATGAGACGATGGGCGAACGATTCGATATGAGCCGCCCCATCTACGCACAGATCGTGGAACGGCTCAAGGCAAAAATCCTGGCGGGCGTCTACCCGCCCGGCGGACATCTGGACTCGGTGCGCGACATGGCCGCAGCGGCAGGCGTCAACCCAAACACCATGCAGCGGGCGCTGGCCCAGCTGGAAGCGGAAGGGCTCGTCTACACCGAGCGGACCACGGGCCGCTTCGTCACCGAAGATACAGCCCTTTTGGAACAGCTGCGGGACGAGACAGCCCGCGCCATGACCGCCGAATATCTCGAGAAAATGCGCGGCATCGGCTACGGCCCGGCAGAGGCCGCAAAGCTTATGACGGGCTGGAAAACAAAGGAGAGTGATTCAAATGAATGAGCTTTTAACTTGTGAGGGCCTGACGAAATCCTACCAGAAGGGGACAAATGCCCTCGATGACATCGAGCTGCACATCGGCTTTGGCCGCATCGTGGGCCTGCTTGGCCCCAACGGCAGCGGCAAGACCACCCTTATCAAACTGGCGAACGGCCTCTTGCAGCCCACGGCGGGCAGTATAAAAATCGCGGGCATGGACCCCGGCCCGGACACGAAAGCCATCGTCTCCTACCTGCCGGACGCCGCATGGCTGCCCGACTGGATGCGGGTGGAGCAGCTGGTGGAGATGTTCCGGGATTTCTACGCCGACTTCGACCCTGCCAAGGCGAATGAGATGCTGGAAAAGCTGGAGCTTTCGCCCAAAGCACCCCTCAAGAGCCTTTCCAAGGGCAACAAGGAGAAAGTCCAGCTCATCCTTGCCATGAGCCGGAATGCCCGGCTCTACCTGCTGGATGAACCCATCGGCGGTGTGGACCCGGCGGCGCGGGACTACATCCTGAACACCATCCTCACCAACTACAGCCGGGACGCCTCGGTCATCATCTCCACCCACCTCATCGAGGATGTGGAGCCGGTGCTGGATGAGGCTGTGTTCCTAAAGAACGGCAGAATTTTCGCCCACCGCTCGGTGGATGAGCTCCGCGAGACCGAGGGCATGAGTGTGGATGCATATTTCCGGGAGGTATTCAAATGCTGAAAAAGTTACTGAAATATGAGTTCAAGGCCACCGCCCGCACCTACGGCGGAATGTATCTGGCCCTGCTGGCGGCGTCGGTGCTCTTTGGCGGGTCCGTCTGGAGATGGAACAGCACCAATAGTGACGCCTATTCGACTCTCGTGGGCCTGCTGAGCCTTGTCTACACCGCCGTCATCATCGGCACCGTGGTCGTCACCATCATGACCATCGTGCAGCGGTTCTACCGCAACCTGCTGGGCCGGGAGGGCTATCTGATGCACACCCTGCCGGTGACGGAAACACAGCTTGTGACCTCGAAGCTCATCTCCAGCACTGTGTGGAGCCTGTGCAGCATCCTCGCAGCCTGCCTTTCCTTCGGCATTCTGGCTGTTCTGATGATGGCGGATATGGATCTGCTTGAGCAGCTGCCGCTGATGTGGTCGATCATCCGGGAGGCATTCGCCCGCTATAACATGGAGTTCTGGGAGGCGCTGGCTTTCAGCGGCGTCGTCAGCTTCGTGCGGATGGTCAGCGCCATCGCCTGCATCTATGCTGCCTGCATGGTGGGACATCAGTTCAAGAACCACCCCGCGCTGGCGGGCATCCTGAGCTTCTTTGTCATGCAGTATCTGCAGGGCTGGCTCGAAAAGCTGCTCCAGATCGGCACCGGCGTCTACGAGACGGCCATCTATAGCGCCGTAGGCGATATGGGCAGCATCGAGGCTACCGTCTCGGCTCTGGGCTACATGGGAAGCGCGATGGTCACGCTGGGCATCGCGGCGGCATTCGGTGTCTTCTGGTTCGGGCTGACGGTCTGGCTGATGCGAAACAAACTCAACCTCGAGTGATGAAACGTGAAAAAATCTGACGGAAAATTTTGAAATTCCCTCTTGACTTTACACGGATAAAGTGTATAATGCAATCAAACCGATGAGGCGGAAGAGAACCTGCAAAGCGCATCCTCAGTGAGCCCGGACAGTGAAAACGGGCGAGAGCGGGGCAGAGATTCGTGGGCCGCCGAGGGCCGGGCAAACGAGGCAGAGTCTCCAGTAGCTTGGGACGGAAGCCTCCGTTACAGGGCAGGGGAGTGTTGGCTCTCCGTGAGGGGCTTTGCGGCTTTCAAGAGGAAAGCGAGCAAGGCAAGCAAGGTGGCACCGCAGATTCGAATTTCTCGACTCTGTCCTTGTGGATGAACACACAGGGACAGGGGCGTTTTGTTATATGAGAACAAAAGCCCGTCCCGCAAGTGGAGCGGGTTTTTATTTTACATGCCGCCCGCTCCAGGGAAGGAGCAACCGCTATGAAAACCATGAACATGATCTCCCGCCGCAGCTTTCTGAAAGCCGCTATGGCCGCCGCTGCTGTTTCCGCTCTGGGTCTGACCGGCTGCGGTTCGTCCGCTTCGAGCACTGCATCCGGCACCGCTTCCGGTGCAGCAGCATCTTCTGCCGCCGCCAGCGAGGCAGGCCAGACCTTCAAGGTGGGCATTGTCAACTATGTTGACCACGCTTCTCTGAACCAGATCGTTGCGTCGGTGGAAGAGCGTCTGGACGAGGTGGGCAAGGAGAAGGGCGTTACCTTCGACTACGCCGACTACTACGCCAACGCACAGGCCGACCAGACCAACCTGAACCAGATCGGTGCCGACCTCGTGGCCGACGGCGTGGACGTCATCGTGGCTGTGGCTACCCCCACCGCCGCTACCATGCTGGCCGCTGTGGAGGACACCGACATCCCCGTCGTCTACTCCGCCGTCACCGACCCCGCTGCCGCAGGCTTTGACACCGAGCCGAACATCACCGGCACTTCCGACGCCCTGAACACCGACGCCATCATGAACCTCATCCTGGCCGTCAACCCCGACATCGACACCATCGGCCTGCTGTATGATCTGAGCCAGGATGCTTCTACACAGGCCATTGCAGACGCCAAGGCTTTCTGCGACAGCAAGGGCATCAAGTACATCGAGAAGAACGGCACCACCACCGCCGAAGTCCAGATGGCCGCTGAGGCCCTCATCGCCGCCGGTGTCAAGGCTGTCTTCACCCCCACCGATAACACCGTCATGACCGCCGAGCTTTCCATCTACGAGACCTTCACCGAGGCAGGCGTCCAGCACTACACCGGCGCTGACAGCTTCGCCCTGAACGGTGCCTTCGTGGGCTACGGCGTCGATTACGTCCAGCTGGGCGAGGCTACCGCCGATATGGTGGCGGAACTGCTCTGCGACGGCAAGACCCCTGCTGACTTGCCTTTCCAGACCTTCGACAACGGCATTGCCACCATCAACACCGAGACCTGCGAGGCTCTGGGCCTCGACTTCGACACCGTGAAGAAGGCCTTTGCACCCTACTGCACCGAGGTCGTGGAAGTGACCACGGCGGAAAACTTCAACTAATATTTATTTAAGGAGCACACCATGCTGGCGAGTATCTTTTCGCTCAACGTCATCCAGACCGCGCTCGAGCTGGGCTGCATCTACGCCCTCGTTGCGCTGGCTCTGTTTCTGAGCTATTCCATCCTGAATATCGCGGACCTGTCCACGGACGGCTGCTTCACCCTTGGCTGCGCTGTCGCCTGTCAGGTGGCGCTGACCGGCCACCCCTTCCTCGCCCTGCTGGCGGCGATGGCGGCCGGTGTGTGCTCCGGTTTCATTACAGCCTTTTTGCAGACCCGCCTCGGCGTCGAGAGCATCATGGCCGGCATCATCGTCAACACCGGCCTCTACACCATCAACCTCGCCGTGATGGGCTTCTCGTCCACCATGTCGCTGGTCAAGACCGATACCGTCTTCTCCATCGCCAAGAGCGCCCTGAGCTTTACGGGCGGCGGGTATAAGCTGGTGCTGGCGGCGGTAGTCATCGCGCTGGCCGGTGCCGCCATGGTGGGCTTCCTCGGAACCCGCCTCGGTCTCTCGATTCGTGCCACCGGCGATAACGCTGCCATGGTGCGTGCTTCCAGCATCAACCCCGCCTTCACCATCACGGTGGGCCTCTGCATCTCGGGCGCACTGACGGCCCTTTCCGGCGGTCTGCTGGCTCAGTACCAGAAGAGCTGCGACATCAACGTAGGCACCGGCATGGTGACCATCGCACTGGCTTCCCTCATCATCGGCGAAACGCTGGTGGGCAAGCGGACGATGGTGCGCCGTGTGCTGGGCGTCGTGTTCGGCAGCTGCCTCTACCGTTTTATCGTGGCGGTGGCCCTCCGCTTCAACGTCCCGGCTGCTGCCATGAAACTGGTCAGCGCCATCATCGTGGCTGTGGCCATCTCGATGCCCGCCATCCAGGAGAAGATCGCCTTTGAGAAGCGCCGCAATGCGGCCCGTCAGGCACGGAAGGAGCGTGTGTAAAATGGAGATGCTCGAACTTCGTGACCTGCACAAGACCTTCAACCCCGGCACCGTCAACGAGAAAGTGGCCCTGAACGGCGTCAGCCTGACCATGGAAGCGGGAGACTTCGCCACCATCGTCGGCTCCAACGGCGCGGGCAAATCCACCCTCTTCAACGCCATCACCGGCGGCTTCATCGCCGACGAGGGCAGCATCACGCTGGGCGGCGAGGACATCACCTTCGCGCCGGAATATCAGCGCAGCCGGGTCATCGGCCACCTGTTCCAGGACCCGCTCAAGGGTACGGCCCCCAACATGACCATCGAGGAGAATCTGGCGCTGGCCTACCTTCGCGCCGGGACCGCCCCCAACGCCATCTTCTCCCGCATCTCCCGCAAGGATAAGGAGATCTTCCGTGAGAAGCTGGCCCTGCTGGATATGGGCCTCGAAGACCGGATGAAGCAGCCGGTGGGCCTGCTGTCGGGCGGTCAGCGTCAGGCGCTGACCCTGCTGATGGCCACCCTCGTCACCCCGAAGCTCCTGCTTCTGGACGAGCACACCGCCGCTCTCGACCCTGCCACCGCCGAAAAGGTGCTGGACCTCACCAAGAGCATCGTGGCCGAAAAGAAGATCACCTGCCTGATGGTCACCCACAATATGCATCAGGCATTGGAGCTGGGCAACCGCACCCTCATGATGGACGCGGGCCGCATCGTCTTCGATGTCAAGGGCGAGGCCCGCAGCAAGATGACCGTGGACGACCTGCTCGAGAAGTTCCGCGAGAACGCCGGCAAGGTCCTCGACAATGACCGCATCCTTCTGAGCAAGGTGGAAGCCAATAACTGAGAATAAGCAGAAAGACTGCTGCAAAACAGCTCTCTGAAAAAAAAACAATGAACAAAACCCGGAACTCCTTCAGAGCCAGGACGGCTTGAAAAGAGTTCCGGGTTTTGTATTGTTTCTTTATATCTTACAGCATCTTGGAGAGGAATGCCTTCAGACGCGGGTGCTTGGGGTTGGTGAACAGCTCCTGCGGCGGCTCATCCTCCTGGATCCTTCCCTCGTCAATGAAGATGACGCGGTTGGAGACTTCGCGGGCAAAGCCCATCTCATGGGTGACCACCAGCATGGTGATGCCGGTGTGAGCCAGCTCTTTCATCAGCTCAAGCACTTCACCGACCATCTCGGGGTCGAGGGCGCTGGTAGGCTCATCGAAGAGGATGACGTCCGGGTCCATTGCCAGTGCGCGTGCGATGGCGATGCGCTGCTGCTGGCCGCCCGAAAGGCTCTTGGGGTAGACGTTGGCCTTGTCGGCCAGACCTACGCGGGCCAGAAGCTCGTCGGCGCGCTTGGAGATGGCCTCTTTGTCCTTGAGCTTGAGCAGGCTGGGGGCCAGCTCAAGGTTTTTCTTGACGGTCAGGTGGGGGAAGAGGTTGAAGTGCTGGAACACCATGCCCATCTTCTGGCGGACGGAGTCGATGTGGTCGTCGTCCACCTCCACGCCCTCAAATTTGATGCTGCCGCCGGTGGGGATCTCCAGCCGGTTCAGGCAGCGCAGGAAGGTGGATTTGCCGCAGCCCGAGGGGCCGATGAGGCAGACCACGTCGCCGCGGTAGATGTCGATGTCGATGCCCCGCAGCACGTCCAGAGTGGGGGCAGCCTGCTTTGCGCCCTTGCGCTTTTCGCCGCCGTAGGTCTTGGTCAGGCCCCGGACTTCCAGGATCTTATCGGTCACTTTGTGCCAGCCTCCTCTCAAATTTTGCAAGCAGCCAGGTAAAGATCATCACCAGCACCAGATAGATCAGTGCCACGCCAAACAGGGGGAACATGGCCTCGTAGGTGCGGTTCATGATGCCCTGGGCCGCATACAGCAGCTCCTTGCCGCCGATGACGGTGATAAGGGAGGTATCCTTCAGCAGCATGATGAACTCGTTGCCCAGGGCAGGCAGCACCGCCCGGATGGCCTGGGGGATGATGATGACCACCATGGTGGTGATGTAGTTCAGGCCCAGGCTGCGGCCGGCCTCCATCTGGCCCGGGTCCACAGCCATCAGGCCGCCCCGGATGATCTCGGAGACGTAAGCGCCGGAGTTGATGCCCAGCGCCAGAGCGCCTACCATGGTAAAGTTGCGGCTGTTGTTGAAGATGACCATGCTCATGATCAGCAGCTGCACCATCATGGGGGTGCCCCGGATCACGGTGGTGTACACCTGGCACACGGCGTTAAAGACCCCCAGCACCGGGTTGCGGCGGCCGGGGCGCTGCTGGTCGTGGGCCACACGCACCAGCGCCACCACGCTGCCCAGCAGGACGCCCATGGCCAGAGCAATGGCAGTGACCAGCAGGGTGGTGCCTACGCCCCCGATGTACTGGAGCCAGCGGTCCTTCAGGACAAAGGCCTGATAAAATTTGTAGAACAGCTCCTGCCCCATGTCCAGCCGGCCGCCGCTTTTCAGCAGCTGGCTCAACAGTTCGTATTGTGCGGCCATTCGCATCCTCACTTTCTTTTCGTCTGTTGTGATCTTGTCAGAATTTTGTAACCTATATCCCTTAAAAAAGGGGAGGTGCCCGGTGGGCCGCCTCCCCTTGAGGGGTCTGTTTACTCAGCCTTGATGTACTTGTCCACGATGGCCTGCAGGGTGCCGTCGGCCTTCAGCTCCTCCAGAGCGGCGTTCACAGCCTCCAGCAGAGCGGTGTTGCTCTTGTTCATGCCAATGGCGTAGTCCTCCTCGGTGTAGCTGGTGTCCAGGATCTTCAGGCCGGGGTTGGACTCCACATAGGCCTTGGCGGGCTCGTTGTCGATGACCACAGCGTCCACCTGGCCGTTGTTCAGGGCCTGTACAGCGGTCAGGCCGTTGTCGTAGGCCACCACGGCGTCCTCGCCAAAGTCGTCGGAGCAGTACAGGTAGCCGGTGGTGCCGCGCTGGGTGCCGATCTTCTTGCCGGCCAGATCGTCCACAGAGGCAATGTCGGAGCCCTCGGGCACGATGACGGACTGGATGCCGGTGGCGTAGCTGTCGGAGAAGGACATCACAGCCATCCGCTCGTCGGTGACAGTGATGCCTGCCATGGCGATGTCGGCCTTGCCCTGCTGCACGCTGAGCAGAGCGGCGTCAAAATCCATGTCGTCGATCTGCAGCTCCAGGCCCAGCTTCTCGGCAATGGCCTGTGCGGTGTCCACATCGATGCCCTCAATGGTGCCGGCGTCGGTGGTCATCTCGTAGGGAGGGAAGGTGGCGTTGGTAGCCATAGTCAGCTTGCCAGCCTCAACGGTGGTCAGCTCAGCAGCGGCAGCGCTGGTGGAAGCAGCCTCAGAAGAAGCAGCAACAGAGCTTGCAGCAGCGGAAGAAGCAGTGGAGGAAGAGCCGCCGCAGGCGGTCAGAGCCAGAGCAGCAACGGTCAGGCCAGCGGCAGCAAGAAAGCTGCGGCGAGAGATCTTTTTCATATTCAAACACTCCTCTTTATGTGCATATCATTTGCATCTCTCTGCTGCGATGCGATTCATCGAAAAATCAGAGAGCGTGTTTAGTATAGGTTGTACAATTTGAAAAGTCAAGTGTTGTGCAAAAATTCCATCAAATTGAAACCGAATTGCAAACAATTATGCAGAATAAAGCTTGAGAGCGATGTATATATGCAGAACCTCTCAGTCTGCTTCGCAGACAGCTCCCCTATCAGGGGAGCCCTTGGCATGTTGGTCAGGCTTACGCTGGACGAGCAAGGCTTAATTTATCGGGAGCTGTAGTGTCCTGCTGCCTGGATTCATGGCAGCTTGACAAAATCCGCTCATCCAGAAGCTGCAGCGAGGCCCGGCTCGCCAGAGCTGACGGAGAGGTTAAACCGTCCGCGCCAGCTCTTCCACGCTCCGCTTCGGCACGCAGTAGTCACCGTTCTCATCGAGGTAATACTTGATGCCGGTCTTCTCCGTCATCGGTACGACCCTGGCGGCGTGAGTGGGGTAGCCAAGAGCTACCATGAACGCCAGCTTGTCCGGCGCGGCGATGCCCAGCAGCTCGCTCAGGGCAGGCTTGTTGATGGCGCCCATGATGCAGCTGCCCACGCCCTTGGCCCATGCGGCGAGGGTGATGTTCGCCAGCGCGATGCCGGTGTCGGTGTTCAGGTCGCCGGGGATGGAGCTGTCCTGCACGACGGCCAGATACATCACAGGCTGCTCGTCGGCTTTGGGAGTACCCTGCTCCGGCGGCAGATAACCGGCCCACTTGACCAGCGGATGGACTTTTGCCACCATCTCAGGGCTCTGCACGACCACCAGCTTCACGGCCTGACGGTTCGCGCCGCAGGACGACAGGCGCAGGGCCTCCACCATATCGTCCACCACATCCTGTGACACCGGCTTCTGGGCGAAGCGGCGGTAGGTGCGGCGGGTGTTGAGCGTTTCCATAATAGACATCGGCAGACACTCCTTTATATTAAGTATGATTTGATTATAGCACCGGCAAAAGAGCCGCACAAGGGAGGCAGAGATCTATTTCCGCTTCCAGGCGTGGCCGCTGGGCATGGGCAGACCCAGCACCAGCGCGATGCCCACAGCCAGCGCCACGGCCACCTTGAAGGTGGAGATGCCGTTGGCCAGCGAAAGGGCATTCTCGCCCTGGATGAAATAGTAGGCAGTGTAGTAGATGCCCGCGCCGGGGACCAGCGGGAAGATGCCGGTCAGCAAAAAGACCGTCACCGGCGTCTTGAGCAGCACGGCGCAGATACGCGCCGCCAGCGACAGCGGGATGACCGCGATGAGGGAGGCTGCCGCCGCGTCGGCCCCGTATAAGACAGCCAGCTCGTAGACGAACCAGCCCACCGCGCCCACCAGCGCACAGCAGGGGAGCGTGCGCTTAGGGCAGGCGAAAAGGACGGCGAAACTCAGCGTCCCCGCCCCGGCCAGAAAGAACTGTGCCGCCAGCTGGCCGATCTGTGTGCTTGTCAAGGTCATCATACCACCGTCACCCCCGTCAGCAGAGAAATAAGGCTCAGCACGAGGCCGGTGCCGATGGCGATGCTGGCCGCGATGAGCAGGGCATCTATCATCCGGATGGTGCCGGAGAGGTAGTCGCCCTGCACGAAGTCCCGGATACCCATGGTGAAGGCGATGCCGGGGGTCAATATCATCAGGGCGCCGATGATGGCGTGGCTGGCCTCAGTGTCCAACAGATGGCACCCCAGAATGCAGACCAATGTAATGAGCGCTGCCGCCGAGATCTTGCGGAAGCCGTTGGAAAGCCTCCGATTTTCACAGAGCAGCAGATAGCCGCTGACGATGAAACCCGCTGCCGCTGCCGCCAGCGCCGAGCGTATCGTGCCGCCGAAGATGAGCGCAAAACAGGCTGTGCCGCTCATCCCGGCGAGGAGCTGGGTCTTCCCCTTGGGGAAGGGGATGCGCCGGGCATCGGCCAGGCGGTGTTCAGCCTCGTCCAGTGTGACGCCCCCGGCTGCTATCTCGCGGGAAAGGGCATTCACCGCGGCCACCCGGCCTAAGTGAGTCGTCCGCACCGGCACATTCCGCACTTCGGCGATCTCTGCCGTGCCGGCGCTGGCGAAGATGCCGTTGGTCAGCACGTAGACGTGGAACTCCCGCAGATGGAAGCTGCGAGCCATGATCTCCATCGTCTGCTCCACCCGGAAGACCTCTGCTCCGTTTTCCAGCAGCGTCTCGCCCGCCGCCATGATAAAGTCCATGATGCGGCGCCGCTGCTCGTCGCTGGGATATAACTCTCTGCTGTCCATTCCGGCCCTCCCTGTCATGCCCGCCAAAGGGGGCATATCATCTCATGCTATACTGTATCATAATTCCGGCGGCTTGCAAAGGCGTCTTTTCACATTTTTGCACAACTTCCGTCCTTGCCGTCGGGGGCGCAGTGTGTTACACTGATAACAACTATGAAAAGATCCAGAAACCACAGGAGGAAATGACCGTGAAGCAGAGTCTGAGTTTCGCGCGCCGTCTGGCGGCGCTGGTGCTGGCAGCTGTGATGCTGTGTGTGGCTGTCCCGGCGGCGTTCGCCGAGGATGCCGCACCCGGTGCCACCACCATTGGCGGTGCAAACACCACCCTTATCCCTGAGGAAGAGGAAAATTGTCTGAGCTGGCTCTTCGGCTCCAAAGATAAGATCACACTGCCCTATCTGAACATCAAGGGCAAGGGCCTGCGCCGGAACGTGTCGCTGGACCTCGTGGACTGCCTGGTGGGCATCACCTACACCGAGCTTGGCTCCATCGGCAGCTATGTCAGCGCCAGCGCCGCGCAGGAGGCGTGGAAGGCCCAGGCCGTGGCCATCCACTCCTACCTCGAGTACCATAAGCAGTACGGCTCCTCGGCCAACGCCCTCATCTACACCCCCGTGGAGGACATCCCGTCCTCGGCCCGGTCGGCTATCCGCAAGGCGGTGGAGTCGGTGAAGGATGAGGTGCTGACCTACAACGGCAGCGTCATCGACGCCGTCTGGTCGGCCAGCGCGGGCTACAACACCCAGACCGGCGTCTACGGCACCTGTTCCAGCCTCGACGCCTGGGGCTCGGACGTGCCGTATCTCAAGAGCGTGGAAAGCCCCTATGAGCGCCAGTACCACGAGAAGATGCGCCGCATCATCGGCAAGGATTATGACTATGTCGAGTACAACGACAGCCGCACCGGTGAGCCCTACCAGAGCGCCGACACCACCCACAAAGACCTCGGCGGCTTCGTCCAGTACAATACGCTGGTGTCCAATGGCCGCAGCTACCGCTATATCGGCCAGTTCGTGTCCTCCCGCTACTGCTTCGATTTCAGCACGGATGCAACGGGTGTACCCTGTATGTACTACTACGGCTTCGGCCACGGCGTGGGCATGAGCCAGTGCGGCGCCGTGGGCTACGCCGCCGAGGAGGGGATGGGCTACCGCGACATCCTGAAGCACTACTACTCCGGCGTTTCCATCCGGACGGTGGGCAGCGGCACGAGCTCCGGCGGCGGTCTGTTCAGCTGGCTGCGCCGCCTGCTGGGCATGTAAAAAATCAAAAGGAATTGCGCAAAATACTTCTCAAATGAGACGTGATTTGGTATACTGTACACGCTTGTACACAAGAGACAGACTATTTCGCGTTTCACGCTCCAGAGCGGGAGCGATACGATAAAGAACAACAGGTGGAGAGAACGGAATGCAGTTGGAGAAGGAAAAGAAAGAAAAGCGGGAGCGGGAGCGCTGCCGCGCACTGGCGCAGCGCATCGCGGAGGAGGCAAACCCCGCCTCGGCGGCCCTGCTGGGAGAGCAGATGCCCCTGCTGACGAAAGCCCTGCACCGTGCAGGTGTGGAGGCAGAAGAGTGGACAGAGAGCTCTGAGGCAGAGCTTCTGGTGGTGGCAGACCCCGCGTGGGAAACGCTGCCCGAGACGCTGCCCGCCCGGGTGCTGCTGGTGAGCGATGAGAGCACCGTTATGGCGGGCTGGGCCGAGCAGCTGGCTCAGCGGGGATACTTCCGCGATTTTGGCTGGCGCAGCAAGGGCCGCGCTCAGCCGTCGGCGCTGTTCTGCACCAGCCAGCCCACCCAGCTGAAGATGGTGCGGGGCTACGAGATGGAAATGGATATCCTGCGTGACCGGATGGTGCGCGCCGAGCGCACCTGCGGCGAGGAAGCCGAGCTCATCGCCCGGCTGCGCAGCGACCTTTCGCTCAGCCGCAGCCATGAGCAGCAGCTGGAAAAGACGCTGGGCGAGGTGACCGGCTCGAAGTTCTGGAAGATGACCTGGCCCATGCGCTATGTCGTCAGCAAGAGCCGCCAGCTCTGGCACACTCTGCCCTTCTTCGTGCTCCTGCGGGAGCTGCGCAGCGGCGGCATCGAGGGTGTGCGGGAACTGGCCCGCGCCCGCCGCGAGTACGCCGCCCTCTTCCCGGGCAAAGTCATGCGCGCCGACCGGTTCGCACCGGTGGAACTGCTGGTGCGGCAGGCAGGCGACCAGCCTGCAGGCCCCAAAATCAGCATCGTGGTGCCGCTCTACAACACCCCGCTGGACTTCCTCGAAGAGCTGCTGGATTCCGTTGTGAACCAGACCTACCGCAACTGGGAGCTCTGCTGTGTGGATGCCGGCACTGCCCCGGGTGTGGGCGAGATGGTGCAGCAGCGCGCCGCTGTGGACCCTCGTATCCGCTACAGGAAGCTGGAGAAGAATGAGCTCATCCCCGGCAACACCAACAAAGGCATCGAGATGGCCACCGGCGACTTCATCGCCCTGCTGGACCACGACGATATCCTCCATCCCTGCGCCCTCTGGTACGCGGCCAAGGCCATCGCCGAGCAGGGAGCCGACTTTGTCTATACCGATGAGGCGACCTTTGAGGGCAAGGTGGAGAATGTGGTGCTCTACCACTTCAAGCCGGATTTCATGCTGGACAACCTCCGCTCTAACAACTATATCTGCCACCTGACCCTGTTCAGTCGCCGGCTGATGGATGCCGCAGGCGGCCCGGAGCGGATGGAGTACAACGGCAGTCAGGATTACGAGCTCTTCCTCCGCCTGACCGAGATGGCCCGGAAGATCGTCCACATCCCCCACGCCCTCTATTACTGGCGTTCCAGCCCCGGCAGCACGGCCAGCGACATCTCCGCCAAGACCTACTGCATCGACGCGGGCATTGCCGCCCTCAAGGCTCATTACGCCCGCTGCGGCGTGGCCGTGGACGATGTGTCCCTCATCCCGGGTACGCCGGGCTACTACAAGACCGATTATACGATCGACCATCCGGGCCGGGTGAGCATCCTCATCCCCACCTGCGACCACATCCGCGACTTGGAGACCTGCGTGGAGTCCATCTACGCCCGCACCACCTACCCGGATTTTGAGATCATCCTCATCGAGAACAACAGCAAGGCCCCTGAGACCTTCCGCACCTATAAGCGGATGCAGAAAGAGCACCCCGATAACCTCAAGGTGGTCACCTGGGAGGGCAAGGGCTTCAACTACAGCGCCCTGAACAACTTCGGCGAGAAGTTCGCCACCGGTGAGTATCTGCTTCTGCTCAACAACGACACCGAGGTCATCACCGCCGCCTGGCTGGAAGAGATGGTCATGTATGCCCAGCAGAAGCGGGTGGGCTGCGTGGGCGCAAAGCTGCTCTACCCGGACGATACCATCCAGCACGCCGGTGTCGGCTTCGGCATCGGCGGCGTGGCGGGCCATCTGCACAAGTACTATCCCGCCAGCTCCGACGGCTATATGGGCCGCCTGAACTATGTGCAGGACGTCTACGCTGACACCGCCGCCTGCCTGCTCATCCGCAAGGAGATCTACGACGAAGTGGGCGGTCTGGACGAGAGCTATGCCGTGGCCTTCAACGATGTGGACTTCTGCGTCCGCGTCCGTCAGGCAGGCTACACCAACGTATTCACTCCGTTTGCCCAGCTCTACCACTACGAGAGCAAGAGCCGCGGCATGGAGGATAACCCCGAAAAGCAGAAGCGTTTTCAGGGCGAGGTGCTGCGTTTTCAGGCCCGCT
>ERZ1034952.1870-NODE-1870-length-16392-cov-15.602559_pt1 | contig 16392 bp, 8 predicted proteins | sample MGYA00520625_ERZ1034952 | MGnify/ENA primary metagenome ERZ1034952 (study PRJEB33766, sample SAMN09781773) | gut metagenome | biome: gut microbiome | host: Homo sapiens | place: Madagascar | study: EMG produced TPA metagenomics assembly of the PRJNA485056 data... | reverse complement strand
ATGATCTTGATGTCAGGAGTGCCATTCAGTTCAATGATTCTATCGAGATATTTTGCTCTCGTGATTGTTTTCATATAGTCATCCGCTTTCAAAAATTGAATTTTTTTCATTTCTCGAAACCGCTTCGCTGTACTTATTATACTGTCTGCTAATAGTATATGCAAGATGTCGCTTTCAAAAACACAAATTTTTTTATTTTTTGAAAGTGGAAACTATGTAAAGACAACCCGAAAGCTGCCCCAGGCATCAAGCCTATCCTGCTTACACAGGTTCATTATCATCTTCATCAACAGAGCTATCTGCATCATCGTCCTCAAACTCGGGATTGTACCCATAGTCATCGTCATCGTCCACATAATCAGCATCCGAATCAGGCTTTCACCCGGACGGAGCTGGTCGATGATCTCATAATTCATGCCTGCACCAGTGCGCACATTCAGACGAGAACCGCTCGTTACCACCTTGCCAGTTTCCATGTTTCATCCTGATTCTGCAATTCCTTCTTTTCTTCCATAGGCAATTTCCTTTTCCTGAACGGACTCGCTTTTGCTCGCTCGTTGTCGCGGCATTCGTCAAAGTCTCAAGTAAGCTTGGACCTTGACTCATTGCGCACGCAAAAAGCCCGTCCAGAATAGATTGTTTTGTCTCACTGCTTTTCCTAATTTTACACCCTAAAACTCATCCTACACTGTAGTTAATCCCTCTGGGTGACGGCTAGGAAAATGTGAATTGGTAACAAGCATCCATCCCCGCTGACAAAATCAGTATTTTCAATCTTGTTTCGCTGACAAATGAGTGACACTGTCACCCTGAGGGTTCAACCATTCCGTTCCTACGAATTCATATTTATGGCTACCATTCTCACTCAATATGCGGTAATGATAACACTGTTTTCTTATTAGATTACCTATATTATAACGTGTGTGAGGTCGGATGTCGATTGTATTTTGACCATTATTTTATCTAATTTGATTACCCTAATATAGCATTAAAAAAGAACCACCGCTACGGCAATGGTTCCTTCTAATTTAAAGTAGTATCTCTTTTTTGTGTGTATCCGTCAAAAATGAATTATTGACAATATCACTCCTCTGTTGCAAAAAACAATTTGCTACTTTTTCAATATCCTTTGATACCTTTGTATAACTATTGGTACTCAAAATAATCTTTTCCTGATCATCAACATCAAACGCCACGAAACGATACTCATCCAGTCCTGATTTCAACGCCAAATCTACTAAAGCTTTTTTCCCTTTAAAAGAAGGTAACACCAACTCCGACAAATATGAGTTCAATCGTATTTCATAATCTAGGACAGTTACAATTCCAAGATTCTCTGAGTTTGATATCGAATGAAACAAATATTTCTCCATGAGAATCATCTCCTGACCAATGTGAATACGGATGTCTAATTCCGTTATATGCATTATATAAATCGTTTAAGTAAATCAAGCAAATCCGCTACTATGGGCTTTATGCCAGATCTCGCGAGAATGATAAGAAAATCAATCTCGCCATTGCAAAGGAAAAACGTAAAACTATTCTTTCTTTTAATCGTTGGCGCGATTGTACATTATCTTCCTTTGGATATGGATTACTTCTTAAATGAAGACGATGAGTTTGGTGAAGACTTCCCTGGTGCTAAAGGCTTCTATATCTTCTAAAACCTATCGTTTATTTGTTGTGCCCGCTAACTTGCGGGCACTTTTCATATCTAGCAAGCCCAAAGGTAGAACTTTCCTATAAAGCAAAAAATGCTCCCGATTACAAAATCAGGAGCATTTCCACTCATAGATTTATTTGGTTTGTTTCTCTTCCTTGCGCTTTTTTACAGCTGCCGCTCCTATCGCTGCCGCTGCTGCGATTCCTGCAAAGGCTATCAGCCAGATAAACGCTGCCCTGCTCTCCGTATCAGAGTTATCCTTTACGCTATCCTCGGAAGCCGTCTCTGCACTCTCAGCTCCATCGCTTCCTGCTGCGCCTGTGGTATCTGTTAGGGCTGCTTCCTCCATCGAAGCCTCATCTAACACGATGGTATAGTCCGAAGCATGGGTAAATCTAAGATAAGCAAAGCCTTCCGCATCTACCTCTCCTGCACTGATGAATTCCAGTTCCCTCGTGCTTTCATTGTAGTAGAAGAGGTTTGCCACAAGCCCCTGGTTAGCTGCCCCTACGTTGATACGCAGGACTGCCTCAAAGCCAAACCTTCCTTCATAGGCAAGTGTTACATTCATCGAAGTCCTCTCGCCTGTCAGCGCATTGATAAGGTCTACCGGAATCGCATCCGACGCCTCTTCGCCATACGTTACCCTAAAGTCAATATCTCCGACCTTATCTGAGACGCTCTTTCCATTTACGGACCAGGAAATGCCACCTCCCAGGTCGAATTCTATCGTTACGTTCTTTCCTCGTATCTCATCGAATACATCGCCCGGCACTACGCTTGCACCGTTCATATCAACAGTGACCCTCTCGCCCTCTGCGCGTGCCGCTGTCTCTGCCTTAATGACCTCCCAGCCTTCCTTGCCGTCCTCTCCGCGGATAAAAGGCATTGCCTGCTCACCCTGCTCTGCAGCTGCATTGCCCTGCGATCTTATCGGGTTTGCCGGCTGCGCCGGAGCTGGAGTCGGTACTGGCATAGGAGCGGGTGCAGGCGTCGGAGCCGGTGCCTGGTTTGCTGACTGCGCTGCCGTAGAATCCTTCCTGCCTGAGTTGCTTCCTGTGCTTCCACTGTGATGTCCGGAGCTGCTTCCGGAACTGTTACTGCTTCCTGTGCTGGAAGAGCCTCCAGATACAAGCTTTTCAATCGCCTTTTCCGCATAGTAGCCACAGTCGCTGCACGCATAGGACATGATGCCCTCCTGCGTGGTCGTTGCCGGTCTGAGCTGTCTGCTTACAAGATTCGTATGGTTCGCCGTATCCTTCGGCGTTGCAACACCGTCATCTAATTTCTTACCGCATACCAGACACCAGGTCTCACCCGTAGTTCCCTCTGCGATACAGGTTGCCTTGACAGCTCCCTTTACTTCCTTCTTTGCATGCTCGCAGCTTGCACGGGTAATCTGAATCGTAACGGTTTCCGCTTTATAGCTGCCCTTATCTGCCCCGTCATAGACTGCCGTTGCAGAAGTTACATTACCACCAGTGCCATCATCTTCTACCAGTGCTTTTGCCGCATCCGCATCATCCCATTTCCAGCCCTGTGGCAGCTTCACACTGCCGACCGTCTCACAGGAATGTGCCACGTTCATTTTACTGCCCGGCATAAACGGTGCAGCCTGTGCCTGATTAACCGTTACTGTCACACTGCCTGTCACTGCCTCATAGGAAGCAGTATCCTCCGGTGTAAAGAGATACTCAAAGGTCTTATTTCCAAGATAGGTAAGCTTCGTCGAAGGCGCCTTCCACTTGAAGGTTCCGGCTACCGATGCAGCTGCTCCAGTGCCAGTGCCAGTGCTTCCCATGCCATTGCCATAAATCGCCGCACCTGTAGGCGTCTGATTGTACAGGTAATCGCCATGCGTATACGCATTTGCTGTGGCGGGCTGTGTACTGATATACGGCATTGCTTTCTTTACTGTCAGCGTTACCGTTTTTTCTATTGTCTCATAATTTTTCGTATCCGTCGGCGTGAAGATAACCGGATACGCATTGGTTCCAGGCTTTGGTACAAGGCTTGCCTCCTTAAAGCGCCAGATGCCATCAAGCATTGCGTCATCTGCGCCTCTTACCTCGCCCGGCTTCTGCGCATGGCTCTGACACCAGTCAGCCGCAATACTCGTAGGGCTGTAGTAATACGCTTCGGGAATCGGCACGCTCACAACCTTCGGCACTGCTTTTTTGACGCTGACCGTTATCATTCCCTTGCACTTCGCATACGCATCATCCGTCGGTGTAAAGGTCCATGCCGCATTGTAATTCCCTGCATCCGGTTTTTTATCCGGTTCATCAAAGGAAAGCTTTCCGGGTACTGTCTTTCCGCTCACCTTATCCGCAAAGGTTGCACTGTTAAACTGCAGGCTGGAAAGCGCCTCTCCGTAGGTTAAGGCAGCCTTCTTAAGGCTTATGCCGCCCTTTAGTTGTACCGGTAGCTGGTCTATCAGTTTTATTACGACCAGGATTCCCTGATTGGTATTTATATTATAGTTCGCAGTCGATACTGGCACAGTTATCGTTGCCGCGTCACCTACTGCACCACCTGTCTTTACTGTGTAAGAGAGCCTGCCACCCTGAGAAACGCTCACTCCTTCAAGGATGCTTTTACTGTCCGACGTCTTGACTACGTCATAGGTTACTCCACCGCAATCCTTTGGCAGAAGCGCTGCCAGGTCGATGCTGTCCGAGCCGCCCCTGAGGAACAGAAAATCTCTGTAAATGTTTGGTGGATTACAATAAGCCTGTGCGATATTAACTTCTACGGTCAATGGCTCTGCCTCTGTATAATTTATAGCTGTAGGATATAAAAGCTTAATCGTCGCGCTTCCTGCGCCCTTAATCGTTACCTCTCCTTCCCTTGAAACCGAAAGAAGCCTTGTCGCAATGTCTGCTTTATCTATATCATTACCATTTGCATCCTTTGCATCTATGACGGTATATTCAGGAAGGTTGTAGTGGATATTATTTGTTTCTACTGCCAGAGAGAACGGAGCATCTCCATAGCGAACTTTCCAGTCATCCTGATAGCCTTTAAGCTTCACAAACTCGCCCTGTGCCTTGTCAGTGTAAAGGAAACCATTTTTTCTCGTAACAGCAGCAGGGTCATCGTGGTTGATGTCCTCATAGTAGCCCTCTACCTTTATGCTGTAATTTCCACTGGTTGAAGCTTTCTCAATCCCAAACGCCCACTTGCCAGCAGCACCATCCGGCTTTGTTGCCTCCGCATCTGTCCGAAAATCTAATTCCTTCCAAAATTCTTCCTTCGTATCGCCAGCCGCCAATGTTCCACCTAAGATTTCAAACTTAAGCTTTTCCATTCCCGGGAAAGGTTCCCCGTAGGTTCTGTGCATATTTTCAACCTTAATCGTAATCGGGCGCGGTGTAATCTTCGCTGTCAGCGACATCTCAACAGACGGACAACTATTATTTTCCGCCATGACCATAATCGTAAAAGGATAGCTGCCTGCATTGGTAACCGTATAGGTATTTGCGTCCTCATACGCCTTTCCATCTGCTCCTTTGCAAGTTATTTGCAGCGGAAATGTATCCATATACTCACTGTCAAATCCATCCGTTGCAAGCTTCTTACCCAGACAGGGCGCAATATAGCCGTCTGTTACCGGAATATGTGCATTCGCATCATACTTATCCGCTTTAAGCGTTACGCTTATCGCATCACTGTCAGCCAATGCCGTATGCGCCTTTCCATCATACTCTGTCGCAGCTGCCGTAGCGCCTGCTACCTGCATCTCACCCTGTCCGATTGCAAACTTAAATGCAACCGTACCATAGTAAGCGCCGCGTCCGGTAATTATCGCTGTAGGCGCATCAGTTGACTCTTTATTTTCATTACATTTAATGTTGTTTTCATAGACTACCGTATAATCTGCTTTTGTAATGTCTGCATTGGCAGAGTCTGTGGAGTTCTGTGCCAGCTCTTTTCCAGATTTGTATTCTGGTCCGGTAAGCTTTACATCTCCATTTTCAGTTTTCAGTGTAATACCCGTCATTACCTGCGGATAGCCATCGTAAATACGTCCCTCCAGACCCTCAATTATCAGTCTGCTTTTCTTATAGGCTTCCGCAAGGTCAGTCCTTTTACAGTTGCTGCAATAGCCATAGTCATCCTTCGTATGTGCCTTAAGGGTTACCTTGGAAGACGGCATCGTGAAGGAAAGGTCTGTCGTATCTATCGTTACTGCTTTGCCACCATAAGGCTCATAAGAGCAGACCTCGCCCGTGACCTTAATCTTCTGACCTGTCGTACCTCCATTGCTGTACAGTCCGTAGGTTACACCGTCCCTCTGTGTGACATTCGTGTCATTTTCTCCACCTGTAGGCAGAGCGATACCACCCAGCTCTATCGGGAACCATATCTTAAATGCGCCAGCTCCCTGCGTTATTTTGCTGGAAAAATCAGCAGAGTCATGATTACAGTAGATGCTGACATCCGGGTTACTTTGATCATCTCCACTAAATGTAGCAGGTATTTCTGCTCCTTTCTCTATAACTATCTCAGCCTTGCCAGAAGGAACCTTTACATCCCCTAGTCCAGCTACACCCCCGCCCAGCCGCAGTACAGCGGTATCACCAGGAAAGCTTATGTTTCCGACCACGTTTATATTTTCTATGGTAACATCCTGCCCCCCTGTCATAAACAGGTAGTTTCCCCTACCCGTCAAGGTATGTGGCTCATTACCCTCTGAACGCAGCGTTATCTCAGCCGGCAAATATACTTTATTGAGCATCCTGTTTATACTCTTACCTGCTATCGTATCCTTCAGCAGCAGGATTTCCAGCTTCTTCCATAACTTGTATTCTTCATTCTTTTTATGCTCTTTCGATTCTTCCAGATAGAACATGGCTGCATCCCATGTCAGGAAATACATCGTTTTTGTCTCACCGCTATTTTTTTCTATCTGAAACTTTACAACGGCCTGAGATGTATCCTCCGGCATGTCAGCGCGAAGCACTTTTACACTGCCCTGACTTCTATCCGTTCTGCTTATATCGGTCTTAATACCGGCTGAATAAAAAGCATAGCCTTCTCCCAGCGTATCCGCGATAGCATAACCCTGCGTTTTATCAAGCAGAGAATCATCATTTTCACCAAAATTGCTCAGAGCAATCTCTCCATACTCACCACCTGAAAGCATTACTTTTGCACGTTTTATCTGGATAAACTCTCTGTGGTCTATATGCAGAGCCTTTATCTTTGCAGTATCTCCGGATACGCTAAGAGCCGCACCGCCGCATACCAAAACCTCACTTCCCTCATACGTACCTCCGGTAATTGTACAGGAAATGCCTGTATTGTCGTTATCAGGATTTCCAATATAAATACTTTTGCTGTAATGACCGCCTTTTAATTCTCCAGTCGCACCGCCGGAAAATTTCAAGTTCCACGTATAATTACCATTCTCTACCGTAAGCTTTGCTTTGTTCTGAATAGAAACTGGGGCGTTCAGTGTTCCATTCTGTCCCGTGCCTGCGTCTTTAAAGACTGCCTTCACACCTTCGCCAATGATATAAAGACCCTTTCCTGTAACGGTCCAGCCATTGAGGTCCATACAAAAATTGATATTTTTTGTACCCCCATCTATTTTCCACTCGCTTCCTGTCTCAGAAATATTTTTCAGAATTTTCAACGTAATTTCAAGGTCTGCATCAGCAGCATCTACTGCATCTTTCATTGCAGCTATTGCTTTCGTAAGTGTTGCATAACGTGTTGTATTCCCACCTACCGTAACTTCCGCAACACCTTCTTCTACCGTAAAGACAGCCTTTTTGGAGGTCGCCGTATATTCACCGCAGGTCGCTACACAATAGTATTGATAGGTGCCTGCCAAAAGTCCCGTAGGAATCCTGTAGGTCGCAGATGTTGCACCCTGCCCCGTTTGTTCTACTTTGGTTTTTGTTGTTCCATTTATTGTTTCATCGGCATACCACTGGTAGGAGATACTGCCACTGCCAGATTCCGCTTTTACGGTTAGCTCAGGCGCCTCGGAAGCGGTATAGTTTTCCATCACAGTTTCCGCTCCGCTGGCAATCGTTGGATGCGTTGTGAAATAGAGCGGACTTTTAACAGCCATTACCATTTTCCCTTTTTCTGTCCACCTGGCTGTTAGGTCTGCATAGGTACCATCCTCATACTGTAAGGTATAGCCGACCTTCAGAAGGTCCTGCAGGGTTTTCTTAGAATTATTAACTTCAATCGCACAGCCTGAGGCAGGGGCAAAGGTTCCTCCTGTAATCTGGCTGTTATCGGGCAGAAAAAGACGTCCATTAAAGGTTCCACCCTCAATGTTTACAGCTACCTTACCATAGCTGGTATTCATTATAGTAGCTCTTCCAGCATTCGCCGTTAAAGTAGCGTCTTTCTCAACTGTAATTTTAACGTTTTTATTACGATTGACTTTGACGCAGTAACCCCCACTGTTCTCATTTTTAATAACTGCGCCATCACCAATGGTACAGTCGGAGCAGCTGTTCATAAACATAATAGCGCCATAGCCAGACGCAACATTTCCGGTCACCTCCGTATGGGTAATTGTACAGGCTTTACCATTATCAATAGTAATAGTACCTTCCTGCCCACTATTACTTCCACTAATACTTGCATTGTCAATGGTACAAGTCGCAGATGCCCTCATCGCAACTGTGGAACCGATTCCTACATTTTTGATTGTGACATGCTTAATTGTCAGCACATTCCTCTCTACAGTTATCAATCCACCCCCTGTCCATTTTTCACTCTGGGCATAGTTATAGCTGCCTGTAATTGTTCCCTTATTCGAGCCGGATGAGGTAATTGTTATATTTGCACTTTTAAAATATAAACGTGCACCGTCAGCCAGTTTCAATGTATGGCCATTCAAATCCAGCTCTATCTCTTTTGCTAAACCTGTACCAATAGTAAGCTCCTTTGTTATGGAGGTATCATCATTCAACAGTTTAATGGAAACTTTTTCCAGGTTTGCGCTTCCATGCCCGCCAATCCATGTTGCAAGGTCCTGGGCGGTATAAGGGGCTTTCGTTCCGTCAGCATTCGTTTCTGTTATCTGGACTGTACCACTCCCAGCCAGCAGTGCAATCCCATATTCGCCTACGAGCACATAGATGGTCGGAAGCTCCACGTCTTTACCCAATACGAGCTGGTTGCCGTCGCCATCCTCATCCGGCAGTACCGGCGTATAAGCATAGCAGAAGCCGTTTGACGCTTCACTGCTGTCAAATTCTTCTGCGTCGCTCTCTTCCACATTCAGCTCCCACTTGATGTTTTCCAGACGGATTTTCTCCGTCGTTGTCTCTGTCTCAGAGGAAGCTGCTGCGTCAGAACTGCCTGTCGTCTTTACACTGTCCGCATTATCGGATGTAGATGCTGTGTCGATTTTCTTTGCATTGTCTGCACCATCGGATGTGGATGCTGTGTCAGAGGCATCGTCCTTCTCTGCCGCGTGTACTATGAGTTTATGCGGCAGAAGGGTATCCGCCATCTGGCCAATAAGCGCACCAAAAGCAGAGGGTAGGTCGGCACGTGCCTGTGTATCCTCTGTATCAGAGCTGCTAGAGCCATTTGGGTTGTTTGATTTGTCAGAATTTCCAGAATCCTTTGATGTATCCGAATCCTTTGTATCTGCATTTCCATTGTCAGAAGCACCAGACTTATCGGAAGCATCCACATTGCCGGAATCGCCATCCTTTTCATCTGAGGATTCTGTATCCTTCTTATCATCAGAGGACGCAGTATCTCCATTACTGTCATCCTTCTGCGCATCGTTCTTCTCTGTATCTCCCGTCTCGGAAGCATCTGCATTGCCGGAATCGCCATCCTTTTCATCTGAGGATGCTGTATCTTTCTTATCATCAGAGGACGCAGTATCTCCATTACTGTCATCCTTCTGCGCATCGTCCTTCTCTGTATCTCCCGTCTCGGAAGCATCTTCTTCATCGTCGGCTTCCTTTTCATCCGCCTGCGTGGTCTTTTCTACCGTAACGGTCAGGCTAGTCGGAAACTTGATGTCGCTCTCAAGCGCACCGATGGGCAGGGTCTGCTCCGTGATGTCCTTTGAAAGCTCCTCAAAGGAAACTATAGTCGTTTTACCTGTCTCACTTTCATCGGTCTTTGCAGAAACCGAGAGTGCGGACAGGTCTACAGTATTGGCAACCATCACAACGGTCAAGCCCATCACAAGTATGCGCTTACGCAGCTCCCTCCGCCTGATTTTTTCATGAGTCTGCTGCCAATCCTTCTCTGGCATGGTGTTTTTCTTTTTCATGTAAACTCCTCTCTTTTACCCTTTTTCCTGAAGCAGCCGAGATACTGCCTCCCGCAGCTGATATTCCGTCACAGGCTTCACCAAAAAGGTGTCCGTCTGCATCCTGCGGCTTTGGGGTTCAAACTCTGCCTGGTCGCTGATCCACAGGAGAGGGACATCCCTGCTGTAGCCTCGTATGCTCATGCAGAAATTCATCCCCCTGGCTCCGTCCTCCATGACCACCACAGCATCATATGGCCCATCCCGCTGCATGGCATAGGTACAAAACACGCCGTTATCAAAGCGGTCTACTTTGCCCAGCTTCATCAGCAAAGCGGTTTCTTTTTCTTTCTGGCTATAACTGCATAGCGCAATTTGCATGTTCGCACCTCCATTTCATGATGGGTTTTATCGCCTCATATAGCTCCTGATCGGAGCAGTCTGCCGGAAGAAACACAGGGATACGCAGGTGATACGCGATCAGGGCAAAGTTTTCATCATCACTCCACCAGACAAGCGGTACTTCCGGTGCCAGCCGCTTCGCCTGTATGGCCGCCTCCAGTCCCTTTGCTCCGGTCATGGCGATGACAACCGCATGGTAGCGGCTCCGCCGGAGTGCCTGAGCAAGCTGGTTCTCATTCCACAATTCGTCAATCGCAAGCTGCCCATCCCCATCAAAAAGGGAGCGCAGCCTGCTTTCAAACCATTCCACATTTCTCAGCTCCGTACAAAGTGCGATTTTCATGCTGAGCCTCCTTTCCTGAAAAGAAAAATAAAAAAACCAGACCTTCTCATCGGAAAGTCTGGTAGTATAATTAGGATAGCATCTTGTCAAGGGAAATGCAACCGACTTTGTTTAAGACGCAGGTTTCCTGTTTAAGACGCAAGTTTTTTCCTGCGGTTTTATGTTATACTAATATTGGATTATTGTGCAAAGGAGATGGCACGATGCAGATTGCGATTGTGGATGATAGAGCAGAGGACAGAGAAGAACTGTCTGTCTGCCTGGAAAATTATATGAAAAAGCATCAGCTGGACTATACGCTGACAGAATTTGAGGACGGAGAGAATTTTCTGAAAGCTGCCGCCCAGGTCGATTTTCAGCTTGTCTTTATGGACATCTATATGGAGAACATGGATGGAATAGAGGCCGCCAGAAGGCTGCGCCAGAAAAACAGGCTCTGTAAGATCGTTTTTCTGACCATTACAGAAGATTATGCCCGGATGGGGTACAGCCTGTCCGCCAGCTATTATCTGCTGAAGCCACTTTCGCTCCATCAGGCAGATTTTGAAGAAGCGATGGAGCTGTGCCAGCTAAAACCGCCCTATGAAGTGATGACACTTTCGGTTATGGCTGACCGTCAAAAGCTGGAACTTCCCACAGAGAAGATTCTGTACATAGATTATCAAAACCGTATGACACGGATTCATACGGCGGAACGCGTGATACCGGTAAGCGGAGGTTTTCAGGAGGTCACTGCCGCATTGCAGAAGGACAAGCGTTTTTTGCCCTGCTACCGGGGCGTTCTAATCAACATGGATTATATCAGCCATGTTGACAGTCAGACCTTCCGTTTGATAAACGGGGAGAATCTTCCGATTGCTCTCCGCAATGGAAAACAGCTGCGGGAAACCTACCGTCAATATGTTTTCTCTGGAATGGGGCGTATCGTATGAGAATGAAACAAATACGCAGGCGTATTCTGGGGGGCTGTCTGGCCTGCCTCCTCTGCTTGACCGGCAGTATCCCCGCATTTGCCGCTGGAACTGCAACCCCAGCCAACGCCGATGAAAGAAGGGAGAATCCGCCGGGTTTAGAAAACAAAGCTTCAGGGGCACTGGATAGCGGAACCCCGGAAGCATCGGAAGAAATACCCCTCGTCCTTGTCACGGAAATACAAAATGAAGGCGAACTGCTCTCCCTGCCGGCTTTTACCCTGCCCCTTAGAACCACACCGTCTGATGATGACCTGGAGGAAATTTATCAGCTGGCCCTTCAGTATCAGACCGTTTGCGCCACTGTAACAGCCGGTGAAGAAATCCGACAGGAAACATTTTCTGTCGCATGGGATTTTTCAGCCATTGACCAGACCACTCCGGGAGAATATGCCGCAGCAGGCCGGATTGAACTGCCGGAGGGGTATTCCTTTGGTGAAGCTGTCTTGCAGGAGCTTCAGATTTCCGTCCGGGTGGAAGAAATGCCGCCTGCTGTCATTACTTCCATAGAGCAATGGTATCCTTATACAAATGCATTTGCGCTCCCGCAGGGCAGCGAAGTTGAAGCGCTGGAAGAATTATTCGCCGCCTCCCCGTATTATCTGGAATGCTATGCGGAAAACGGAACCAGCTACACTGCTGTGGTGGAATGGGATTTTTCCGGTATTGATCTGAATACTGTGGGACTGTACCATGCAGCAGGAAGGCTGACTGCACCGGAAAATACCATATTTGCGGATCGTGTCGATTTCCCTGAAATTACAATTCCTGTTTCTGTTCAGGCTCCGGGCAGCCCGGACATTAACTGTTTTCTGGCCGCCAGAGGAAACCTTTATTTTCCTTGGGTCACACCGCCGGGAGAACTGGATAAGATCAGTGTATGGCTGTCCGAAAACAACGGTTCATGGAACCAGCTGGAAAATGGCATTTACGTGGGGCGGGAAATGCTCTCGATTGCCACCCGTCTGCTGGCACCGGGCAGCAGCTACCGCCTTCAGGTTGATTATGGCGGTGGACAGACTGGTATCCTGTCCTTGACCTACGCAGATGAAATTGTCCTTGAAGGGTATCATGAAGGCGACCGGGATGGAGGGGATGCAGGCGGAAATCCACCCGATACCATCATTCAGCCGCCTCCTGAAGATACCGATGATTCTGAAAAAACACCACCGGGCAGCGGAGAAAATAATCCTACGGATCACAAGCCTTCCGAGCCATCCCGGGTTGGAAAGGATGATTCCATAGATATCGATAAAGACGATTTCCCATCGGAACAGGCAAACGGTGATACAGAGGAAGATACCGCTTTACAGCAACCCCCTGAAGAGCAGACGATTGTCGGTGCTTCAGAGCTTACCGATCCTGCCCGGAAGCTTTCAGAAAACAGGAAAGATTCCGTGCAAAGCGCTATGACCGTTCCCCAGGAAGGCGCAGATTCCCAAAACTCTGCGTTTTCAGAGTTCTTCGATGAAACCACTGACCGGATTTCCGGCACGCGCTTTTTGATGATGCTGCAAACAGGGGAGCAAAGAGCCGTCTTTTCCAAACAGGGAATCACCATCAGCATACCCAAAGACGCCTTGCCGGAGGGTATCCAAAACGAAGATCAGATTGAAGTCATCATCCAAAAGGATACGGATGGCAGTTTTTCTTTTTCGTTTTCCATCAATGGAACTGTGCTCAACTCCCTGCCGGATGTTTCTGTCATGCTGCCCTATCCAAATGACCCGGCAGCCGGCACATTGTTCCTTTGTGATGAAAGCGGCGTAGAAATCCCCATGACCGGTTACGACGATACGGCGAAAGCCGCTTCCTTTCAGATCAGCCATACAGGGGCTTACACCATTGTGGGAAAGGAAGATACCGCTTCCCTGGCACATGCTGCCGACACAGATCACAGCCGGTCTCCCATATTCTTTTTCATTCCGGCCTGTCTGGTTCTTCTGTCTGCCGGTGAATTTTTCCTAAGGAGGAGGCGAAAATAAGATGGTATCTTCTGTGGTAAAAAAATATGCTGCCTTATGTATGGTCTGCCTGTGCTCATCCCTGTTTTTTCTTGGCCTGTATCAGTTCAATAATAAATATGGTCAGGACACAATCCAAGCGGCAAATGGGATTCTGGCGCTTTCTGAGGAAGAACTTCAAAAGTCACCGGTGCGCTTTCTGGTATCCGGCTGGGTATTTTATCCTGACGCGCTTTTGACCCCGGAAGAAATACTGGATGAAAGCCATTATATGCGCTACCTTTCCATTGGAGAGCAGACCAATTTTTCCAGTCCTGCAAGCCCTTCTCCCTATGGCTGCGGGACTTACCAGATGACATTCTTTCTGCCGGAACGGAAGGAAGTGTATGCACTGGAAATCCCGGAAGTGTTTTCTGCTTACAACCTTTATCTGGATCAAGACCTGATCCTGCAAATGGGGGAACCGGCACAGGGGACACCATTGGTTCAAAACCGCATGGTCACTTTTCATGGCGGAAAACCGGTCACACTCACCATAGCGGTCAGCAACTATGACCACTTTTACGGAGGGATTGTTTATCCGCCTGCTTTCGGAACGATGCTGGCGGTCAATACAACCAGAGGAATCCGGTTTGCGTTCTGCCTGTTTGGCTGTACGGTTACCTTTGTCTGTGCGCTGCTGTCCTTTTATTTCAGCCGCCGGATGAAACAGAAAAATACATTCCTGTTCGGACTGATCTGCCTTGCCATGTGCGGCCTGTCATCCTATCCTGTGCTTCATATGCTGGCTGCTGTTTCCATATTCCCCTGGTACACGATTGAACTGTTCTGTATCTATCTGGTTACCTGGCTGATTGTGGTTCTGCAAAACCGGATATGCAGGCCGGGCTTCCTGCCTGCGGCCATCAGTAATGGAGTGGGCGCTGCCTTCCTGGTATATGCGTTTTTGTATGGCATGATGGCTTCCCATCTCTCCCTTGGAGCTATTCGTTTCTTCTCCGCATCGGTCTTTTGGTATAAGGCGGCATCTGCACTCTATCTATTTATCATCGCTGTGCTTGCCATTCACAGAGGAGAAAAACGGAGCAGGCCGATCTTCTATGCTGCGGCAGCCGCAACCTGCGCCTTTATATGGGATCGCCTTCTGCCGGTTTATGAGCCGGTTATCGGCGGTTGGTTTGTGGAATGGGGCAGCTTTTTCATAGCAGCCGCCATCGGTTATTCCCTCTGGCGCGATGTGGTAGAGGGGTATGGAAACAGCCTGATTTTTCAGGAAGAACGCAAGCAGGTCGTCCGGCAGCTTTCTATGCAGACCGAATACAGCCGTCAGGTTTCTGAAGCAGCGGCAGAAAACAGAAGGCTGATTCACGACATCAAACACCATCTGCACACCATAGACCGCATGGCCTCTGAACGTGGGCAGACGGAGATCTGCTCCTTCCTGTTACAGGTAGAGGAACAGGTTGCGGCGTCATCGGGTCACTCCTATGTTGCGTTCTGTAAAAATCCCGTCGTAAATGCGCTGATTGAATACTACTACGGCATGGCGCAGATACAAGGGACAGAATTTCAGGTGCGGCTCGATCTTCCCGATCAGATGCCGCTTACCGATGTGGAACTGTGTACGGTGCTGGGCAATCTTTTGGACAATGCCGTTGAGGCGTGCAGCCGCCAAAAGCAAGGAGTGCGCCGCATTTTAGTTGCCGGCGAAACCAGAGGCAAAATGTATTTTTTGAAGATTGAAAACACTTACGACGGGCTGGTCTTTCAGGAGGGAAAAACATTCCTCTCCCGAAAGGGCTCATCCGCTGATCACGGAATCGGGCTTTCCTCTGTCCGAAAAATCATTGAAGGCCATGGCGGTGATCTCGATCTTGTTCCCGGTGAGGAATCCTTTCTTGTTGGAGTTACAATACAGATGTAAAAACTGTTTTTTGAGGCGCATTCAGATAACATAGGCAAGACCTGATGGATGGACTTTGAAATAGATTTTTGCAACCTTTCGCACTTTTCTATTCCAATATTAGTATATCCAAAGCAGAATAAAACATGAAATACCACATCAGGCAGTCCCTGTTCATCAATAACCTTCTGCATTTGATCACGCAGGTGGCTGTCTCCGATAGGAGAACCAAGGAAAAAGCCAGACACTGCTTTTCAGTATCTGGCTTTTTATTGTAGCTTTTTAATAACCTATTCACCTATGGAAGCAAACAGGTGACTGATAAATTCAAATGCCTGAATTGCTTTTTCAAAGCTCTGACGATTGGATGTGTAGAGCAGATCTTCATGAAGAGTTTCATATCTTCCACGAATTTCATCGTTGAAATACTGTTTCCAGTTTTCAAAGGCATACGCCCCCAACGGATCATAATCTTCAGAAATATTACGCTTCTTTTGTGAGCTTTAGAAGCTGCTTCAGCCGTTCGGTATCATTCAGGAAATACCATAAAATAAAAATGCAACAATGAATTTTCACGATCATTGCTGCAAAAAATGCACGTTCCCAGGGGGAATCGAACCCTCAACTAGTGCTTAGGAGCTCAAGTCCCCGTTGGAAACCTATATTATTTTGAGTTAAGATAAGTCAAGTAAAGCATTGATTTTTCTACCTTCCCTGCTGCACACTATCAATATAGAACATGATCGGAACCGGGCAGAGCATCACAACGAAGAAGCACATATTCGACAGAATAGAAGCATTAGAAACAAACAGCTGGCGCAGCTTCGATTCTCCCAGCATCCGGTAAAAGGTTCCGGTATAAGTAATGCTTTCCTCCGTGACCGGTTCCCTTTCA
>ERZ1034952.1869-NODE-1869-length-16393-cov-6.196842_pt1 | contig 16393 bp, 13 predicted proteins | sample MGYA00520625_ERZ1034952 | MGnify/ENA primary metagenome ERZ1034952 (study PRJEB33766, sample SAMN09781773) | gut metagenome | biome: gut microbiome | host: Homo sapiens | place: Madagascar | study: EMG produced TPA metagenomics assembly of the PRJNA485056 data... | reverse complement strand
GTTCAGCATCGTTTACAAACATAACAAAAGTAGGCGGTTTTGTACTTGCCTGCGTTATATAATATATTTTTAATCGTTTGCCTTTATCCGAAGGCGGCTGCTGTTTTGCCGTCGCATCATTTAAAACATCATTCAGCGCACCTGTTGAAATACGTTTTGTATTTTGTTCGTACACATATTTAATCTGTTTAAAAAGATTATCGATTCTTTGCCCGGTTTTTGCCGAAATAAATTCAATAGGAGCATAAATCATAAAACTCAGTTTATCCATAACCTCTTTTTTGAATTTGTTCATGGTGTTTGTGTCTTTTTGGACAGCATCCCATTTATTTACGGCAACCAGAATACCTTTCCCCGCTTCATGCGCATAGCCGGCTATTTTAGCGTCTTGCTCGGTTACACCTTCGGCGCCGTCAATCGTAATAACCGCCACATCGCTTCTTTCAAGTGCCGCAAGAGATCTTATAACGCTGAAACGTTCCACAGCGTCTGTAACTTTACTTTTTCTGCGTATTCCGGCTGTATCAATCAGTGTGTAATTTGTACCGTCCTTCTGATAGAAAGAATCAATGGCGTCACGTGTAGTACCTGCAACACCGCTTACAATAACTCTATTTTCACCGAGGATTTTATTGATAAGTGAACTCTTTCCGACATTTGGTTTTCCGATTATTGCCACTTTAATATCCGAATCATCGGTTTCTTCGTTTTCGTCATCAGGCAAATATTCCAGAACTTTATCCAGAAGATCTCCTATGCCCATTCCGTGGATTGATGAAACCGCAACAGGTTCTCCTAAACCAAGATTGTAAAATTCATAGAAAGAAAGAGGCGGCTCACCCGGTGCATCAATTTTATTGCAGGCTATTACCACAGGTTTATTTGACTTTTGAAGCATTGCAGCCGTGTCCATATCGACCGCCGTAACACCTGTTCTGGAATCTACAACAAATATAATAACCTCCGCCGTATCAATGGCTATTTGAGCCTGTATAAGCATTTCTTTTAATATTTCATCGCCTGCAGCAGGTTCTATACCCCCGGTATCAACCAAAAGCAGATCTTTGCCGCACCATTCCGCGTCGGCATAAATTCTGTCACGGGTAATGCCCGGTGTATCTTCAACAATAGATATTCTTTTGCCTGCAATTTTATTAAAAAGTGTAGATTTGCCGACATTCGGTCTGCCGACAATAGCAATTATGGATTTTGCCATATGTTTTCTCCTTTTACTTTGTTTGCTGACTTATACCCTTTATAGAGTTTATAACAAAATCATGTTCGGATACCTCTATAACCGAGCCGCAATAAGGACACTTTGCAGATTCGTTTATTGAAACCGCGGCTCCGCAATGCGGGCATGTAACTGATCTTTCTGCTTCTGTCTCCGGAGTTTTGAAGCCGCACGGTCTGCTGAGTTCATATTCATATTTCATGAACTTTTCTGCCGTTTTACTTCCGCTGACAACTTCACCCGTTGAATCAGAAACTGTATAGTCAACAATACGCGTATTTATATTTAAATAAATATAGTCATTTTTATCGTCTGTTTTATAGCCTAATATATCAACTCCCAAAACAGCAATTTGTTCCACATAATTTGTTCTGCCTGCTTTTTTCATGCTTTCAAGCTGTGATGAGAACTGATTATAAAGTGCATCGGTAAAATAAGGTCTCAATTCTTCAATATTTTTTTGAGTCCAGCAATTTTGCATTTTGACATACAAATTTGATATTTTGTCTTTGAGCTTTGACGGATCAAAATTTGCGTCAACTTCAATATATTTTTCAATTGGAATGAGCGAACTCATATTTGTTGTCTGAGTATTTACATTCGGCGTTATTTTCCCTTTTTTGTTACCGGCAACAATGCAGTAAATTATAATACCCAAAATTACAATAGCATAAATGCCGAAACTTCCGTCAGAATCCGTATCGTCATCTGAATATGTACTGTAGTATCCGCCGCCGTAATCATAGTCATAATCTGAGCTTCCGTAGTCCGAACTGCCGTAATCAGAACCGCCGTAATCGGAATTTCCCGAGTAACTGCCAAAATCTGCCGTGGCAAACAGACTTAAGAAAGTCATGACCGTAATGCATAATGCAGCACATAAACAAATCAGTTTTTTCTTTTTCATTCTTTTTCCTCCGAATTAATTATTGTATTCCATAAATCATCGCCGGTGCCGTCGGTGACAATAATTTTGGCGTTTAAACCGCGTTCAACGTCCGAAACGGTTAAATCGTCAAGAAAAATATCAGTACCGCTTCTGAGCATAACGCTGGGAATAACAGCTATTCCGCTTTCTATCTTACCGCTAAGCTGTTTAATAATATCTCCGCCCGTGACAAGACCTGCCACGGTAATTTTTTCTCCGAAAAAATCATTTCTCACGCCGTGAACACGGATATTAACATTATTATACATCAAACAAGCTTTTTGGGCAAGCTTTTTTATTCCATCATATGCGGCAAGACCTGTTATCAAATCAACCGACACATGTTTTGTGGGAGGTGTTTTCATTGCCTCGCAAAAGTCCGTCTCAAAACTTCTTATAAGTCCAACCCCGTTTTCTATCTGATAGTAGCCCTCGTATTCATCATCGTCCGGTATTTGATGTTCTGCCATGAGAAAAAACTCATCAGCTATATAAATAAAACGTGTGCTGATTTTAGCGAGCATATCCTGCTGAAGTGCAAAAATGTCTGAAATGACTTTTTGCGAGCTATTTTTGTCATAACTTTTTGCTTTAAACAGTCCGTCACGAAATTTTGTCATTCCCATCGGAACTGCCGATACACTGGTGACGTACGGATAAAGGTTTGATAAATCACGTACGGTTTTTATTAAATTTTCACCGTCATTAATGTCTCTCACAAGCACAATCTGACAGTTCATGTGAATTCCGCCGTCCGCAAGCTTTTTCATTTGTTCGTTTATCCTTGCAGCTTTAGGATTTTTAAGCATAAAGACACGAAGTTTGGGATCCGTTGTGTGAACAGAAACATTTATAGGTTCCATATGCATTTTTATAATCTTATCAAGATCCGCATCTTTGGCATTGGTCAAAGTAACATAGTTGCCTGTAAGAAAGGAAAGACGCGAATCATCGTCCTTAAAATATAAAGATTCGCGCATGTTGGGCGGAAGCTGATCTATAAAGCAAAAAATACATTTATTGGAGCAATGTTTGGCATTGCCGAAAAGGGCGCTTTCAAAAGTGACTCCCAAATCTTCCCTTTCGGGATTGTCTATTTCTATTATTTCATGTTCTCCGCCTATAATTACCTCGATTTCAAGATATTCGGCGCTGCACAAAAAGCGCAGATCGAGTTCATCTTCAATTTTGTTGCCGTTAACCGCAATAATCTCATCTCCGGGAGCCAAACCGATTTCATCGGCTATACTCAGAGGCTCAACGGAAACAATTTTGTTATTCAACGGAATCTCTCCTTCAAACTTCTGTCAATTTCTCTTGCTGCCGATTTTTTTGCGGCATCATCTCTTTTATCGTAAAGCTTTTTACCTTTACAAAGCCCTAATCCGACTTTAACATGACTTCCGCTCCAGTAAAGAGACAAAGGAATCAGTGTATTACCGTCGCGCATTTTAAGCCCAAGCAGCTTCATTATTTCTTTTTTGTGCATAAGAAGCTTACGTACACGGAGCGGATCTTTATTAAATATATTGCCTTGTTCGTAAGGACTTATATGCATGCCATAGACGAAAATCTCCCCGTTTTTTATATCGGCATAGCAATCTTTTAAATTAACTTTACCGGCGCGTATGGACTTCACCTCTGTGCCGTAGAGCTCTATTCCCGCTTCAAATTTATCTATAACAAAATAGTCGTGAAAAGCTTTTTTGTTTTGTGCTATCGTCTTTTTTTCCATTTAAATCTCCGTTCCGCCGTCCTGCATCGGCAAAAAAGAATAGGCATTCCCTTATCGGCAAGGAATTAAATGATAAGAGATAAAATTTAGTATCATTTTTTTCGTTTTAACCCTGCGGGCAGAAAATCAATTGTTTTCATTTCTCTGTCAACTTTTGCAACCGTAACCGGAATAATGTCACCAATTTTATAAGTCCTTCCATGCCGCTCGCCTCGCAGGGAAAGTGTTTTTTCATCAAACAAATAATAATCTCCCTTTAAATCGGCAAGTCTGACAAGTCCTTCAATGCATTCTTCAATTTCTGCAAAAAAACCAAAAGATGTTACAGATGAAATTATTGCCTCAAAAGTATGACCAATGTAGTTTTCCATAAGTTCACATATCCTGAGTTTAACCGCGTTTCTTTCCGCATCTGCCGCCGCCTGCTCTCTTTCGGTTGAAATCTTTGCAGCTTCTTTTACATAATTTCCATACGCTTCGGTGTTTTCGCCGCATATTAATTTTTTAATCATTCTGTGGCACACCAAATCCGGGTATCTTCGTATCGGAGATGTAAAATGGCAGTAATACGAGGCACCCAAGCCGAAATGACCTATATTCTCGGTGCTGTATAAAGCCTTTGACATGCTCCTCAGCAAAAGCATGTTAATTACTCTTTCATATGGTTTGTTTTTTATTTTTTGCAGCATATCCATAAGCCTCTTGCCGCATATTTTCCCCGGAATTTTTATTCCGAACAGTGAAATGAAATTTAAAAAATCATAAATTTTCTTTTCGTCGGGTGATTCATGCACTCTGTAAACAAAAGGAATCTGCGCCCAAAATGCATGCTCCGCCGCCGTTTTATTGCACAAAAGCATGAATTCTTCTATTATTTTATGTGCAACAGTATGTTCATAAAGCAAAACATCATATGTTTTTCCTTTTTTATCAAGAATAATTTTAGGCTCCGGAATATTAAAATCCATACTCCCTTTTTCAAATCTTTTACCACGCAATGTCATTGCAAGGTCTCTCATCATATAAAGCTCGGCTTTAATATCTTCACAGTTCTTCCAGTATAGAGAATCTTGGTTTTCAAGCATTTCCGAGACTTTTTCATATACAAGCCTATGATCCGAAATAATAACCGAAGAAAATATTTTACAATCTATCAAAGAACCGTTTTCGTCAAGGTTCATGCGCGTTGTAAGGGCCGCTCTCTCTTCTCCGGGATTAATACTGCATATACCGTTTGAAAGGATTTTCGGAAGCATCGGACAAACACGTTCCGGAAAATAACAGCTTGTGCCGCGTTTCATGGCTTCCTTATCCAAAGCACTGTTTTCTTCAACATAGTAAGATACATCGGCTATATGAACATACAGTCTGTATCCGAAATCTTGTTTTTCTATAGACACGGCGTCATCAAAATCCCGTGCATCCGCGCCGTCAATTGTAAAAGTTTTAAGTTGTCTTAAATCAACACGATTTTCAATATCAATTGGTTTTTCAGAGCTTTTTTTGGCGCATCGAAGAACATCGTAATTAAATTCTTCTTCAATTCCGTATTCATGCATAATAGCTGACATTTCACTTTCAATTGATGCGGCTTTGCCTAAATTTGAAATAATTTTGCCACACTTCTTTTTATAATCCAACACTGAAAAAATAACACGGCATTTTTCAAATTCAGCACTTGCATTGGTTGCACTGAAAACAGCGTTGACATCTCCGCACACAAAAATTTTGCCTTTTTTATATACACCGCAGAGAGTTTTGTTGGCATGTTCCGTTACCTTAACTATAATTCCTTCTCTGCTTCTTTTGGAAGATTTGATTTCTTTTACAACAACCGTATCGCCACTTAATGCATCAGCACAATGCTCGGGTGAAATATAAAAATCTCCGTCTTCATGAATTACGAAACCAAAGCTTTTTTTGTTTCCTCTGAAAGTCCCTGTATATATACCTGCGTGAAGAGCCGCCTCATATCTTCCGCGCTTTGTTTTGATAATTTTGCCCTCATCGCACAATTCATCAAGAATATTCAGAACATCCGTAATTTTGTCCGATGCCCCGAGCATCAGAGCTATTTCATCGGGGAGCAGCGGAACTTTAGCCTGTTTTTCCATAAAGCCGAGGAGTTTTTCTTTTCTGTCCAATTTTGTTAATCCTCCCAAAAGACTGTCATAGTAAAAGAGCCGTCCGAACCTTAAAGCGGTTTATGTCGGACGGCCTGATTTTATCTGAATACTATAGAAAGTACAAGTGATGTTATAATAAACAACACTGCCAAAACTGTTGTAATTCTTGCCAAAATTGCGTCTTTGGTTTTGTTTTTGTTTTTACCGTAAAACGAATCCGAAGTATCGCCGCCTCCAAGCATGCTCGAAAGCCCAGTATCCTTTCCTGTCTGGAACAGAACAACAACAATTAACGCCACCGCTATTACTATATGTAATATAGTTACTGTCAGCTGCATAAATCACACCTCCCGCCTTTTTTATAACCACGTATCTATTTTAACACAAGATTACAATTATTACAAGTTTTTTTTAAAATTTAAGAAAAAAATTTCTTTTAACGTCAACAGCGTGTTTAGGACAAAGCTCCTGACAGCAATAACATTTAATACATTTTTCATAGTCTAACAAAGCTTTACCGGAAATTATTTTTATGGTTTTCTGCGGACAGCAAGCGGCACATCTGCCGCAGCCCACACATTTTTCTTTGTTTATATACGGTTTTGGCTCAAGCCATTTTTGCAGCCGACCTCCGAAAATTGTGGGGAGCTGCTTTAAAAGTCCTCCGGCAGTACCATCCGGGCGCTTAAATTTAACAGAATATTTTTTTATGTCGGCTCCGCATATATTTATGTTTTCGGTTTTCTCGGGTGAAAACCCGCGTTCTACAGCTTCATGCACCGTCCCGACTTCACTCGGGCCATATCCGATCAGTTCGGCACAAACAGTATCCAAAACAAAAGGATTTGATGAGCCGAGTATAAGACCCACTTTTTTAAGTGTTCCTCCCGCCGGACCGTTTCCTTCCATTCCGTAAACTGCGTCAACAATATTTATTTGCGGCGCCGCAGCAAGACAAAGATCCGTCAGCATAGCGGCAAAATCATCTCTTTTCGGAAACCTCGCATGCATTTCGGCTTTCATAAGACCGGGAATTGAACCGAACATATTTTTAACTGCGGCAGACATTTCACAAAGTGCATGTGTTTTAAGCCGGCAGATATTAATGGTTAGGTCAGATTCTTTTGTGATATTCGTTACTTCAAAAGTTTTAACTTTAACTCCTCCGAATCCGCTTATCTCAACAGAGCCTGTATCAAAATTAAGTTTCGCGCCGCTTTTTTCCGTCGCTTCTTCCATTCCTGTGATTTTATAAATTCCGGAAAGAACAGCTTTGTTATATGTTCCGCCCGGACTGTCGGCAATTATGACACGTTCGGCGCCCAAAGAATAGAGGTATAACGCAGCAGATTCTACGAAAACAGGATGCGTGGTAATACCTTTTTCAGGCGTTCTTTTAGCCAAAAGATTAGGCTTAATCAAAACACGTTTGCCTTTTATATCAATATTGTTTTCACGAAGTGTTTCAGATATTATCTTGCCGCATATGTCGTATACTTTTTTTTCTTCATAATTATTACATTCAAAAGCGTACACCGTGCGCAAATCCGTATTAATTTTCTTCAAAATACACACCTCCGAAAAAATTAAAGTAACTCGGAAAGTTTTGCAAAATCTTCAATAGATAAACGTTCGCCGCGTATTTTAGGGTCAAAACCCATAGCAGAAATGGCACCGGAGATTTTTCCGGCATCTCCAAACATACCGCTGTTTTTCAGGGCATTTAAAAGAGTTTTTCGCCTTTGTGCAAATGCAGCCTTAACCAATGCAAAAAATCTTTTCTCATCATTGACGCATACGGGAGGTTTTTCTCTTACGGAAAGTTTTAAAACAGCTGAATCAACATTTGGTGCGGGAACAAAAAGATCACGGCTTACATCGCAAATCATTGCAGGTTCCGCATAATAGTTTACCGCAATCGTAACAGCACCGTATTCTTTGCCTCCCGGGGACGAACAGATCCTTTCGGCAACTTCTTTCTGAACCATAATAACTATATTTTTAAGCGGCAGCTTTTCTTCAAGCAAGCGCATGATAACGGGAGTCGTAATGTAATACGGAAGATTTGCCGCAACGCTTACTTTTTCATCCCCAAAATTATCTTTTATCAATTCGTTAAGATTACACTTTAATACATCTTCATAAATTATTTTAATGTTATCATACCCGGCAAGAGTTTCCGAAAGCACCGGAGCAAGCTTTTTATCTACTTCAAGAGAGACTGTTTTTTTAGCTCTTGCAGCTAAAACGGCGGTGAGACAGCCAAATCCCGGACCGATTTCAAGAACTCCGCCACCGTCAATTTCAGCAGCGTCCGCAATTGCAAAAAGCACGTCTTCCGCGGTCAGAAAATTCTGACCGAGACCGTGCTTAAATTTAAAATCATATTTTTTACATAAATATTCTATTGTTTTAATATCTGTTAATGAATACATAAAAGCCTCGCAATCTAAGACAGAAGGACGCGGTTCCCAGTTAAAATAGATTTTTCTGCGGCAATTGCAGCATTAAAAGATTTTTCTACAGCAGAGATTGAAGGTGTTGTTTCGAAGTCCTCCTCAATGGACTTTATAAGAGACTTAAGCTGTGCATACATATCTTTATAATTTGATTTTACATTAATGCTCTCGTAAGAATCTGTTGAGCTTCTGTAAATTGAAATCAAATCACCTTCAGTGAAACTATCTCCCCGCAACGCGCTGAAACGCAGTTCAATTCGCCCGGTGGCTCCGATGAACTCTTTTAAATTTCTTGACGCAACATTTCTTCCCCATGCAGCTTCATAAACACATGAGCAACCGCTTGCCGTCTTGAAATTTACAATGTTGTAATTTAGTTTTGGCGCGTCATCATCCAAAAGCGCTCCCATGCCTGATATTTCAGTTATATCAGAACCCGTGAACCATGATGCGACATCAAAGTAATGAACGCCACAATCAACTACCGGCATACAATCGGACAAAAGATTATAAAAGCGATGCCAGTTGTCAGCATTATGGTTGTGCGCCATGCGAATTGCACGCAGTTCACCTATTGCACCGTTTTGTATAAGCTCAAAAGCCTTTTGATATGTTTTATTATGTCTTAAAATATATGCCACTTGAACTTTAACCGATGCACTGCGAACAAGATCGAAAAACTTTTTCCCCTCATCCGCCGTTGTTGCAACAGGTTTTTCACATAACACATGCTTGCCGTGTTCAATGCATGCTTTAACAATTTCATAATGGCTGTGCACATAAGTTGCAGCTATAACTATATCAATATCGGGTGAAGACAAAAATTCCCTGTAGTCGGTTCCGTATTTTTCGGCACCGAATTTTCGTGCCGCAGTTACAGCAGCTTTTTCATCAGTATCTATAACAGCGCAAATTCTGATGTCATTCCTGAAATATATATCCGAAAGGTGCTCGCAGCCTATATGTCCGCAGCCTATTACCATTACACCGTACTTTTTCAAATTAAAATCTCCCTCTGTCAAAGTGAATTTAATTTTATCTTATTGTAACATAAAATAAAATAAAAATCAATCCTATTTTCTTTTTATATTAAGTTCGTCAAAAAATTTATTTAAATTAATTAAGCTTTGCTTAACTGCTTCACATGAATTGGTTTCTCTGTCATATTCCACCGACACGTAACCGTCATACCCAGCCCGTACCAGTATATTTAAGCACCTTTTTATATCTACATCGCCTTCGCCTATAACAGTTCCGCAAAAATATCTGCCGCCGCGCGTCATGTTGCAGCACATACATGTCTTATAATCTCTCACAAGCATATCTTTAACATGAACATAAATTGCATAAGGTGCAACTTTCGAAACAGCAAGTGCATTATCTTCATCGGCACAAACGAAATTTCCGATGTCAACCAAAAGTCCGTAGTTATCATGAGCCACAGCATTAAAAAGACTTTCAACCCTGTAGCTGTCCTGAGCAATGTAGCCGTGGTTTTCCGTGCATGTTTTGATACTGAGTTTTTTTGCGTATTCTGTAATTTCCCGCGCCGCTTCGGAGATTGTAGGAAGCATAAGTCCAAAGCTTCTTGTATTGCCGGTTTTACCTAAATTGTAACACACATCATGGCGCATAATTCCCGCACCCAATATTGCCGCAATTTCAACCTGACTTTTAACGCGCTCAATTTCTTTTTTAACATCTGATTTATCTTCGGAAAAAAGATCCGCTCCGATACTGTATGCGCTTATCGGCAAACCCGCTTCGTCCGCGCTTTGGCGAACTTTTTTCGCTGCCGCAGCTTGTTCTTTAAATGTTTCTCCGGGCATATCCGTATATTCTACCGCATCATAACCGTATTCCTTTGCGCGTCGTGCACAGTCGTAAAGGGAAAGCACTCCTTTTTTTATGTCTCCGGAAAAAGAATAAGAACTGACTGAAATTTTCATTTTAATCTCCATTCCGCCGCCCTGCACCGGCACAAATTGTGATGAAAATTCTCTTATCCGCAGGGAACAAGTGATAAGAGTATCATTTTTTATAGTTTATAACAGCCCGCACGCATGCAATAAACTTTCGCATAGGAACTTAATTTCACTGAATGCATTAACAATCACTTAATAAAGTATAACTTATAGATTGAATTAAGTAAATAGATTATCTTGCTTTATTTAACACAATATTGCTCAAATTTTTACATAAAAAAACGACCGCCCCGAGGTCTGAGCCTCAAAACAATCGTCCTATAATAATATTATAGCATCAAGTTAACAATTTGTCAACACATTCTTTAAAAAAAGTTTATTTTTCGACAATAGTTTTCTTTAATATTTCCAAGCTTCTTTCAGCAAGTGCCGTATAACGCTCTTTTTTATCACGGATACGTTCGGGCAGCGGAGGCAAAATCCCGAAATTTGCATTCATCGGTTGAAATTCTCCGGAAGAATCACCGGAAATATATTTAGTTAATGCACCAATCATTGTTTCACGCGGAAAATCTATTTTTCTGCCTGCCGCAGACATTCCGGCAATCATGCCGCTCATAGCAGATTCAACATATCCTTCTACCCCGCTGATCTGTCCGGCAAAATATATGTCCGAATTTGTGCGGAGAGAAAAATCGTCATTTAAAACTTTAGGCGAATCTATAAAAGAGTTTCTGTGCATTACACCGTATTTTACAAACTCGGCATTTTTTAATGCCGGAATCATTGAGAAAACCCTTTTTTGTTCGCTGAATCTAAGGTTCGTCTGAAACCCGACAAGATTATACAAGGTGCCGTCCATATTGTCACGCCGCAGCTGAAGATTCGCATAAGGCCGCTTGTCGGTTTTGGGATCCCGTAAACCAACAGGTTTCATAGGACCGAAACGAAGAGTATCTCTCCCCCTTCTCGCCATTATTTCAACCGGCATACAGCTTTCAAAAACTTTCGGTTTTTCTATGTCTTCATGAAGGGGAGCGCGTTCGGCCGAAACAAGCGCATCATAAAATGCGTTATATTCCTCTTCGTTCATGGGACAATTTATGTAGTCATCACCGCCGCGTCCGTAGCGGGAACCGAAAAAAGCACAATTCATATCAACACTCGAAAGCTCAATAATCGGAGCTGCCGCATCATAAAAACTCAGCCTTTCCCCCGTTAAATTCTGAATAATTTCAGCTATTTTTCCGTCAGCCAGAGGTCCGCATGCAATAATGGTTTTATCACCTTCGGGAAGTTCCGTAACTTCCCGTCTTATTACCGTCACATTAGGAAGCGCATTTATAAATTCTGTCACCTCAGCCGAAAAAATTTCTCTGTCAACCGCCAATGCTCCCCCTGCCGGAACGCGTGCTTTTTCCGCACATGTCAATACGACGGAACCTAACATATTCATTTCATGTTTTAAAAGACCGCCGGCGCTGTCCATGCGTTCTGCCTTAAGAGAATTCGAACATACAAGCTCGCAAAGTCCGTCAATATTGTGTGCCGCCGAAAACCTCTTTGGCTTCATCTCATAAAGTATAACTTCGGCGCCTTCTTTTGATGCTGCAAAAGTCGCTTCACAGCCGGCAAGTCCACCGCCTATAATATTTATTTTCATTTATTTACAATCCTTATTGGAACAAACTATTTTTTTGCCGTTTTTATAATATTTTTCAACCATGAGGCATCCGCATTTTTCACATTTTTTGTTTACAGGCTTATCCCACAAAACAAAGCCGCATTCGGAACCCCTCTCGCATGCATAATACTTTTTGCCGCGCTGCGATTTTCTTTCTACAATTTTAGCGCCGCAGCGTGGACATAAAACTCCGGTATATTTAATGATGGCCTTTGTGTTTCTGCACTCGGGGAATCCGGGGCACGCGAGGAATTTTCCGAATCTGCCCATTTTGTAAACCATCATTCTGCCGCATTTATCACATTTCACATCCGAAACTTCATCTTCTATTTTAACTTTACCTATTGCGTTATCTGCTTTCTCAAGAAGGGTTTCAAAAGGATGATAGAAATCATCAATGGTTTTGTGCCAATCAGCCTCTCCTTCTTCTATTTCGTCAAGTTTTTCTTCAAGCCCCGCCGTAAATTCAACATTGATTATATCAGAAAAATACTCATTCATGAGATCTGTCGTAACAATTCCGAGTTCGGTAGGCTTTAAAAGTTTTTTCTCCCTGACAACATATCCGCGAGCCATAATAGTCGTTATAATCGGCGCATACGTACTGGGTCTGCCGATTCCCATTTCTTCAAGAGTTTTTATAAGGGATGCTTCGGAATATCTTGCGGGAGGTTCGGTAAAATGCTGCTCCGGCTTTAATTCCGAACATTGCAGTTTTTCGCCTTCTGTAAGCATAGGAATTTTTTTAACGGAATCATCGTCATTTTCGGAAACATACAGAAGTTCAAATCCCTTGAAGCATATTTTGCTTCCGCTTGCTTTAAAAATATAATCATTCGCTTTTATATCGGCGCTTACGGTATCATAAAGCGAGCTTGCCATCTGGCTTGCCATAAAACGCTCCCATATAAGTTTATAAAGCTTATATTGATCGGCCGGCACAGTATCCTTTATTTTATCCGGCGTGATTTCGGGTGTTGAAGGTCTTATTGCTTCATGCGCATCCTGGGCGCTTTTTCTGCTCTTAAAATGCCGCGGTTTTTCAGGCAGATATTCGGTTCCGTAATTATTTTTTATAAAGCTTTCCGCAGCGCTCATTGCCTCATCGGCTATACGCAGAGAGTCGGTACGCATATATGTTATAAGACCCAGTGTACCGTAGCCTTTAACCTCTACACCTTCATAGAGCATCTGCGCCGCAGTCATGGTTCTTTTTGCGGTGAAACCGAGTTTTCGCGAAGCCTCCTGCTGTAAAGTACTTGTTATAAAAGGAGGCGCCGGATTTTTTTTCTTTTTTCCGTATTTTACAGATTCGGTAGTATATTCCGCCCCTTTTAAATCAGCCAATACCAGATTCATTTCATCTTCTGATTTTATTGTTTGTTTTTTTCCGTTTTTACCGTAAAAACGTGCGGAAAAAGGATTTTTCCCCTTACTGTCTTTCAAATCTGCCGCAAGGCTCCAGTATTCCTCGGGAATAAATTTCTCTATTTCACGCTCTCTGTCTACAATAAGCTTTGTTGCTGTTGACTGAACTCTTCCTGCCGAAAGACCTTTTTTAATTTTCCTCCAAAGAAGAGGGCTTAATTTATAACCCACAATTCTGTCCAGTATACGTCTTGCCTGCTGAGCGTCAACCAAGTTTAAATTAATTTGTCTCGGCTCCTTCACAGCTGTTGTAACGGCCTTTTTTGTTATTTCGTTAAAAGTTATCCTGCACTTATCTTTTACATCAATGTTCAAAGCATTGGCAAGATGCCACGATATCGCTTCTCCCTCACGGTCAGGGTCAGTTGCAAGATATATTTTATCCGCTTCTTTTGCTTCTTTTTTAAGTTTGGATAAAAGGTCGCCTTTTCCGCGAATTGTGATATATTTAGGCTCATAATTGTGTTCAACGTCTACTCCGAGCTGGCTTTTCGGCAAATCTCTGACATGTCCGTTTGATGCCATAACCGAAAATCCGCGTCCCAGATATCCTTTAATTGTTTTTGCCTTGGACGGTGACTCAACTATTACAAGTTTTTTTGCCATAAGTTTCCTCCTTAATTTTTTGCCGTATCAGATCTACCGTTAAAAAAGTTATATATATTTTCAGCGGTGCTTTTATCTATTCCCTTAACACACGTAAGCTCGTCAATCGATGCGTTTTTTATTGCCGAAACTGATTTAAAATGCTTCAGCAATAATTTTTTGCGTTTATCTCCAACACCTTTTATTCCATCCAAATCACTTTCAAATGTTTTTTTGTTTCTGAGTTTTTTGTGATATGTTATAGCGAAACGGTGTGCTTCATCCTGAATAAACGTTACAAGTCTGAAGGCGCTCCCGTGCATCGGAAGTGCAACTTCACCGCCTGTACCGATGAGTCCGCGCGTCCTGTGTCTGTCATCTTTAACCATTCCGAAAACAGGAACGTAAATATCAAGATTTGAAAGCGCCTCAAGAGCAACATTCAAGTGTCCCAATCCTCCGTCAACAAAAATGAGATCAGGGAGTTTGGAAAAATTTTCATCGCCTTCAATATAACGCATAAATCTTCTGCTCAAGGCTTCACGCATACAGTCATAGTCATTCGAGCCTACTATATATTTTATTTTAAATTTTTTGTATTCTTTTTTTTGCGGACGTCCATTCTCAAAAACAATCATAGACGCAACATTTTCACTGCCTCCGGTATTTGATATGTCGTAAGCTTCAATTCTTTTCGGGGCAGCTTTAAGCCCGATATATTCCGCAAGCTCCTTACATGCTTTTTCTTTATTGCTCTTTGTCAATATATCAATTTTACGCTGCGAAAGAGAAATTTTTGCATTTCTCAGCGCCATATCCATGAGTGCTTTTCCTTCGCCGCGCTGCGGTATACGAAGTTCTGCTTTTTTTTCGCGCTTTTCAGTGAGCCACCTGGAAAAATCATCGGTATTAATGTCTTGACAGTTGCAAAGAACAACATCCGGTATTGTTACCGAAGAGTCGTAGTACGCTCTCAAAAAGCTTTCTCCCAAAGTTCCGTCATCAAGAAATGCACTTGAATCGTCAAAAAAAGTATCGTTGCCTATCATTTTGCCGTGTCTTATAAAAAATATTCTGAAAACCGATATATCCCCATCGGTTAGAGCGGCAATAACGTCAATATCTCTCGTTTTTTCGCTTATAACTTTCTGCGAACTGTCGAGCTTTTGAATACCGTATATTTTATTTCTCAGAGAAGCGGCTCGTTCGAATTCGAGTTTTTCTGCCGCACTTTGCATTTGGGTTTTTAAATCATCTATAAGTTTTTCGTGATTTCCTTCCAGAAAATCACAAACATTTTTCATTTGTTCTTTATATTCGCGTGAGGAAATCTCCCCTCTGCAAGGTGCACAGCACCTTCCCATTGAATAATAAATACATGGGCGTTCCTTGCCGATATCCCTGGGAAAACTTTTTTTGCAGTGCTGGATTTTAAATATTTTTTTAACAGCGTCCATGGTATCTTTAACCGTTCCGCGCCCGGGATACGGTCCAAAATACTTGGCGCCGTCATTTTCAATTTTTCTGACTACGGTAAGCTGAGGGTAATCTCTGCCCAAAGTTACTTTTAAAAAAGGATAATTTTTATCATCCTTAAGCAAAATGTTATATCTTGGCAAGTTTTGTTTAATAAGATTACTTTCAAGACATAAAGCTTCATACTCACTGTCACAGACAATATATTCAAAGTCCGCAATATTTGAAACCATCGCACGTACTTTTGCCGTGTGATTCGCACTGTCATGAAAATACTGTCTTACACGATTTTTAAGAATTTTTGCTTTGCCTACGTATATTATCGTTCCGTTTTTATTTTTCATAATATAAACGCCCGGCGAATCGGGAAGCGCCGCAAGTTTTTCGGAAATAGTCATGTCGCACACCCTACAAAAAAAGAATGTAAAAATTTACATTCTTTTTCTTTTTGCAAAATATTTTAACGCGTTTTACGCATGCTCGGAGAAATCTGAAGTTATCAATTCAACCAATGCATTTACAGCTTCCGATTCATCCGCTCCGTCAGCAATAAGTTTAATTTCGGTTCCTTTGGTTATTCCCAGTGACAAAACTCCAAGCAAGCTCTTAGCGTTAACCTTTCTTTCGTCTTTTTCAACCCATATGGACGATTTAAATTCATTTGCTTTTTGGATGAAAAAAGTTGCCGGTCTCGCATGAAGTCCAACCTGGTTTTTCACTGTCACATCTTTTGATATCATCATATCGCTCCTTCGCAAAACACCTTTTCGTCTTTTCATGAACGAAAATAACATAAAATTATTTTTTGTTTAC
>ERZ1034952.1866-NODE-1866-length-16407-cov-4.801003_pt1 | contig 16407 bp, 14 predicted proteins | sample MGYA00520625_ERZ1034952 | MGnify/ENA primary metagenome ERZ1034952 (study PRJEB33766, sample SAMN09781773) | gut metagenome | biome: gut microbiome | host: Homo sapiens | place: Madagascar | study: EMG produced TPA metagenomics assembly of the PRJNA485056 data... | reverse complement strand
GGGGTAACGGCCTGCGTGCGCAGCGGGGCGGGATGTGGTTCGTGGCGGTGCGGACCCGTGCGCCTCACCCCGACGGCCTGCGCACTCGGCGGCCTGCGTGCTCGCCAGCGAGCGAATTCACGCTTCCTCGCCCGACGCCACCCTTTCGCAGCCGCCATCCTGGAATGTTCCAACGGGCTATCGATAAAAACGTGTACCTGACTATCGGTTGAAAAACTATAATGAACGCCGCGCTTGTTCTGCCTAGAATGCGCGTAGGCAATTCCGCAGCAGCCGTGGTTTGGCGGCGGATGCGGCCCGATGCAAGCCGGCTTGCGCGGTCGGCGGCAGCATCGGGTAACTGGAGCAGTGACATCAACCGTATATATGTGAGGAAGCCATCATGACCCAATCCATCGACACCATTTGCGTGCAAGGCGGCTACCGCCCCGGCGACGGCGAGCCGCGCCAGGTGCCCATCTACCAGTCCACCACGTGGAAGTACGACACCTCCGAGCACATGGGGCGTCTGTTCGACCTCGAGGAGACGGGCTACTTCTACACGCGCCTGCAGAACCCCACCAACGACGCGGTTGCGGCGAAGATCGCCGAGCTCGAGGGCGGCACGGCGGCCATGCTCACGTCGTCGGGCCAGGCGGCCAACTTCTTCGCTGTGTTCAACATCGCGGGCAACGGTGATCACGTAGTGGCGAGCTCCGCCATCTACGGCGGCACGTACAACCTGCTGCTGCACACGATGGGCCGCATGGGCCTCGAGTGCACGTTCGTCTCGCCCCACTGCACCGACGAGGAGCTCGAGGCGGCGTTCCGTCCCAACACCAAGTGCGTGTTCGGCGAGACCATCGCCAACCCCGCGCTCGAGGTGCTCGACATCGAGCGCTTCGCGAAGGCCGCGCACGCGCACGGCGTGCCGCTCATCGTGGACAACACGTTCCCCACGCCGGTGAACTGCCGCCCGATCGAGTGGGGCGCCGACATCGTGACGCACTCCACCACCAAGTATATGGACGGCCACGGGGCAGCGGTCGGCGGCGCCATCGTCGACTCGGGCAACTTCGACTGGATGGCCCACGCCGACAAGTTCCCCGGTCTCACCACGCCCGACGAGAGCTACCACGGCATCGTGTACGCTGAGAAGTTCGGCAAGGTGGGCGCCTTCATCACCAAGGCAACGGCCCAGCTCATGCGCGATTTCGGCTGCATCCAGAGCCCGCAGAACGCGTTCTACCTGAACAACGGCCTTGAGAGCCTGCACGTGCGCATGCCGCAGCACTGCAAGAACGGCCAGGCGGTGGCCGAGTTCCTGCAGCAGCATCCGAAGGTGCGCTTCGTGCGCTTCCCGAATCTGCCGGGCGACGAGAACTACGAGCTCGCGCAGAAGTATCTGCCGAACGGCGGCTGTGGTGTGGTGAGCTTCGGCTTCACGGGCGGTCGTGCGGCGGCCGAGGCGTTCATGAAGAGCCTCAAGCTCGCGCAGATCGCCACGCACGTGGCCGACGCGCGCACCTGCGTGCTGCATCCCGCGAATGCGACGCATCGCCAGATGAACGACGCCGAGCTCGTGGCGGCAGGCATCGAGCCGGATATGGTGCGCCTGTCCTGCGGCATCGAGAACACCGAGGACCTCATCGCTGACATCGCCCAGGCGCTCGACGCCTGCTAAAGGAGCGGAAAGGGAACAGAGGGGCGTCCTCTCTACGCGAGGGCGCCCCTTCCCCGATTTTGCCATTCGCGCGCACCCTCGGCGGAGCGGTATCATGGAAGTAGCATGTTCCTGCGCTGAATCGAGGTGCCTCATGAGTTGCGCCCGCCTGTCGATGCCACGCCCGCTCGCTACACGCACGCTCGCCGTACGCCTGCTCGCTGCGTGCGCGGCTGTTCTCATCTGCGCTTGCGCGTTCGTGTTGCTTGCGGCGTCGCCCCAGCAAGCGCTCGCCAAAAGCTACTCCATGCCCGAGGTGACCATCGACGCCACGCTCGATGACGAGGGGACGCTCGACGTAACCGAGCGGCGCACGTTCAGCTTCTCCGGCAGCTTCACCTGCGTGTGGTGGGAATTCGACTCGTTCGGTTACAACTCCGAGATGACGGTGGAATCGGTCGAACTCGAGCAGGACGGCAGAACTACCGATCTCGTTCCCGTGGATTTCCGTCCGTCGTGGCGCAATTCGGGCGGGCCGGGCACGACCTGTTACTCCGTCGACGAAGCATACGACGGCGTTTATGTGTTCTTCGACGTTCAGTCTGAGGAAATCGTCGTCACGCTCCACTACAAGGTGGAGCCCATGGCGACGCGCTACAGCGACGTATGCGAGCTGTACTGGAAGTTCGTCGGCTCGGAATGGGAGAACGCCACACGCGATGTGAACCTCACGCTGCATCTGCCCAAGCCCGCCGACGCGACCGTGACGGTAGGCGACAACGTTCGCGCTTGGGCTCACGGTCCGCTCGACGGCACGGTGGAAATCGGCGATGACGGTTCGATCACCTGCGCGTTCCCTCGTATCGAGCCCGGTTCGTTCGCTGAGGTGCGCACCACCTTCCCCACCGATTGGCTGGCGGCCGACGCGCCTGTCGAAACCTGGAACTACGACAAGCTTTCCTCCATCATCGACGAGGAGACCGCCTGGGCGAACGACGCCAACGCCACCAGATCGCGGTCGGTCATGCTGTATGTGGGCTTCTTCGGCGTTTGCGTGATCTTCGTTATCGTGGCGGTTGTGCTCTTTTTCAAGTTCGGGCGCGAGTACAAGCCGAAGTTCAAGGAGGAGTATTGGCGCGACGTTCCCGACCCGAAGGTTCATCCGCTCGTGGTGAAGTACAACGAGAGCTGGGGAACCATAACGACGGAGGACTTCTCCACCGAGCTCATGCACCTCACTGAAATCGGTGCGATCTATCTGGGGCGGGGCAGTTTCGCGAAGCCGGTGGTTGAGCTTCCTACGGCGTTTCGCACGGCGGCGGCTTCGCTGTTCGGGCAGCAGGCGGTCGATGAGCGCATCGCGCAAGGCGGTTACGTCAACGTGGAGGACTACTACGTGGCGAAGCTGCCGGCGGCGAACGACCTGCGCAACCCCATCGACATGGCGGCGCTCGACCTCGTGTTCGGACGCGTAGGCGGCGGGGCCGATTCGGTGTGGCTCGAATCGTTCAAGCTGTTCGGCAAGCGCGATCCCGCGTTCGCGCAGGCGTGCTTTGACAGTTGGCGGCGCACGGTCTCGCAGCAGGGCGGTTTGGCGCAGCTCATAGAGAAGCCAGGCAGAAAGCTGCGCGGGACGATCGGCTCCATCAGCTTGCTTATCGGCATAGTCAGCATGATTCTCGGTGCGCAGGTCAGCAACGTGTTTTTCCTTGGCTTGGCGGTGACCGTTTTGACGTATCTGTTCATCGTCCGGTTCATGCCGCGCCGGTCGCGCCGTGGGTGCGAGCTGCATGCCAAGGCGCAGGCGCTCGAGAAATGGCTCAAGGATTTCACGCTGCTCGACGAACGTCTTCCCGAGGACGTGAAAACGTGGGGCAGCTTCATGGTGTACGCCACGATGTTCGGCATCGCTGATCAGGTGATCGACGCGCTGCGCGTGAGGCTGCCCGAGGTGTATGACGCGTCGATTGGCGCCAACGCGACGGGCGGTGCTCATTGGCATGCATCGAATTGGGGCGCATGGTTCGCCCACGACGGCTTCTGCGGCACGTCGCTTGGGTCGAGCTCGGCGTTCTCGGCGTTTGCCACGTCGATCAGCGGTGCATTTTCGGCCCCGTCGAGCGGAAGCGGCTCGGGCGGCGGCGCTTCCGGCGGAGGATTCTCTGGCGGTGGCGGTGGAGGAGGAGGCGGCGGTGGCGGCGCCCGCTAAGCTGCGCCGGATATCCGATAATATCGTCCGCCAACGGCGGCGGGTGCGAGGGTCGAGCGGCGCCCGCGGGTGCCGCGTCGAGCAAAGAAAGCTGAGGACATGGAATCGAAAGACGCGAATGCGCAGGGCGTAGGCGCCGCCTCTGATTGCGGCGCGAACGCTCCCGACGAGCCGATCGTGCTCGACGCCGAGCCGGTGGGTGCGCCTGCCAACGATGCTCGTGCGGCGCATGCTGGCGCGACTGCCAGCACCGCCGCCGATGAATCCGCTGGCGCGCGCATGGACGCCAAGCGCATGGCGGAGGCGTTTGGTAAGGTGGTCGACGTCGCCGACAAGGCGGTGGCGTTCGCGCCCCTGCCGCCCGCGGTGAAGGTGGCGGCGAAGCGCGTCATGCCCTTCGCGAAGAAGGCGGCCATGGTGGCGCCGATGGTTGCGCCGGTGGTGGAGCCGTATGCGCGCAAGGCCGCCGCAGCGGCGAAGGAGAAGGCGCCCGAGGTTGCCGCGGCTGCACGCAGGGGAGCGCAAACGGCCGGCAAGGCGGCTGCGAAAGGTGCCAAGGTCGCCGGCCACGCGGCAGCGCGCGGCGTGCAGGTTGCGGGTGGAATCGCTTCCGACGGTGCCAAAGCCGCAGGTCATGCTGCTGTCGCAGGTGCGAAGAAAGCGGCTCCCATCGTTTCCGAAGGGGCGCACGCGGCGGGCCGCGCCGCCGTCGCGGGCGCGAAGCTCGCAGGGCATGCGGCCGGTGCGGGCGTGCGAACGGCGGGCAGAGCCGCCGGCATGGCAGGGGCTGCGGCATCGTCAATCGCGCAGTCGATCAGGCAGCGCGGCAAGGGCGACGCGCAGGCGGCAGACGATGCGGGCGAGACGATCGCTCGCGAACCAACCGCTGCCGACCCCGTGTTCTCCGGCGCTTCCGCGCCGTCTACCGACTCCTCTTCCTCAACCTCTCCAACTGGGAATTCTTTCTAATTTCTCCGACTTTTCGTTGACTTTGCTTTACGCGCGTGCGTACAATGCAAAAGTTCGCTTTCAAAAGCCCCGTAAACGCAGAGAAAGCTGAGGAGCGCGGAAAGAGGGAGTCCAGGCCCACACCCCACGCGTCGGCGTAGGAAACCGACACCGAGGCACCCTGCACTTTTGAAAACTAACAACTTTTTGGAGGACAAGAGTGAAGACGTATCATGCGAAGCCCGGTGAGGTCGAGCGCGAGTGGGTCATCATCGACGCTGAGGACCAGGTTCTCGGCCGTGTGGCCACCAAGGCTGCTCAGATTCTCAGGGGCAAGCACAAGCCTCAGTACACCCCGCATGTTGACACGGGCGACTTCGTGATCATCATCAACGCGGACAAGATCCGTGTGACGGGCACCAAGGCTGCAACCAAAGAGTACTATCGCCACAGTGGTTACCCCGGCGGTCTGAAGAAGGAGACCTTCACCGAGGCCATGACGAAGCACCCCGAGCGCGTCATCGAGCATGCCGTCAAGGGCATGCTGCCGAAGGGCACGCTGGGCCGCGCTCAGGCCAAGAAGCTTAAGGTCTACTGCGGTGCGGAGCATCCGCATGCCGCTCAGAAGCCCCGCAAGATTGAGATGGAGGGTTAATCATGGCTGGTGAAGCTCTGTACTACGGCACGGGCCGTCGTAAGAATGCAGTTGCTCGCGTGCGTCTCGTTCCCGGCACCGGCAAGGTGACGGTCAACGGCCGCGAGGGTGCTGAGTACTTTGGCCGTGAGGCTCTGCTCGACTACGCGAAGACCCCGTTCAAGGTGACCGACACCATGGGTCACTTCGACGTGATCGCGCGCATCAACGGCGGCGGCATCTCCGGTCAGGCTGGCGCGCTGCGTCACGGCATCTCCCGTGCGCTGCTCGACGCCGGTGACTACCGCGCTGAGCTGAAGAAGGCTGGCTTCCTCACGCGTGACGCCCGTGTGGTCGAGCGCAAGAAGTACGGTCTCAAGAAGGCTCGTAAGCGTCCGCAGTTCTCGAAGCGCTAGTTTCGATACCTGCAGCGGATTCATTCGCTCACAGAAAGCGCCCGCCTGGTTCGCCAGGCGGGCGCTTTTGTTTTGCCGGGCGCGGCGCTTGCGTTGGGCGAGCGCTATGCGGAGGGGCGTTATGTGGTGCGGTGCGCGATGCGGCGCGCGGCGGGACGCGATGCGGCGCGGGTGCGATGCGCGGAAGGCGCGTATGGCGGGGACGTGCGCGGCGCGGGTACGCGCGGCCGGCGCGTATGTGGCAGAGGCATGTGCGAACGAGATATATACGGCAGAGACGTTCGCGGACGGGTTGTTTCGTTTTTCTTCGCGAAAATCACCGAAGTATGCAGTGCTCCGTCTCGCTGTGGCGTGATGCGTGAAAGGCTGTAATCCAGCCCGCGCATATTCCCAGTTCAAAAGCGTGCTGCGGCGTGTGTGATGCGAACGCTCGCCTCTCGGAGGCTCGTCGCTGGCCAAAAAGGAGCGCCTCTCAGGATACTTCGGTGAAAAACTGGAAGAAATCTCGCGCAACGTGTACGGGAATGCGGCGGCTATACTGATTGCATGGATACTTCAACAGAAACTCAAGGTACCGCGGCGTGCGCGTCTGGCGCGGCGGCGCCGGCGGGCGCATCGTGCGCGTCTGGCGCAGCGGCATCGGCGGGCGCATCGTGTGCGACGTCCGCGCCGCTCGTGCCTGACGCGTCAGTGCCCGCCGTCAACATTCCCGACGTAGCGCTCATCGTCGAGGGCGGCGGTTTTCGCGCGAGCTACACGGCGGGCGCTATGGTCACGCTGCTCGAGCGCAACCTGAGCTTCGGTCGCGTGTACGGCATCTCCGCCGGATCGAGCCATGCCGTCAACTACCTCTCGCGCGACATACCGCGCACGAAGGCATCGTTCGTCGACCTGGTGAACGATCCCGATTTCGGCGGCGTGGGCAGCTTCCTCGCGGGGCGTGGCTACTTCAATGCGCCGCACCTTTACGAGGGCATGGCCGAGGAGCTGCTCGGGACTGACGAGGTAATGGCGTTCAAGTGGGATGCGTTCTGCGCCAATCCCGCCGACCTTCACATTGAGGCGCTCGACTGGGAAACAGGCGAAACCGTCGCGTGGACCAAGGCCGACATGCCCACGCCGCGCGACATGGCGCTGCGCGTGCGCGCCAGCTCAACCATGCCGATCTTCATGCCGCCCACCGAGGTCGACGGGCGCACGTACATGGACGGCGGCATGGGCACGAGCTGGGGCATCTGCCTCGACGCGGCGCGGCGCGATGGCTACGAGCGCTTCTTCATCGTGCGCACGCGTCCGCGCGGGTACCGACGCAAGCCGCTCGGCGCGGCGGCTGCAACAGCGATGAAGGTGATCTTCCGCAAGCATCCGGTTGTAGCGCAGCGCACCATCGAGCGTTGGCAGCCGTACAACGAGCTATGCGACGAAATCGAGCGCCTCGAGAAGGCGGGCGCCGCCTATGTCTTCTATCCCGAGTCGATGGACGTGTCAAATAAGGAAACGAATTTCGAGAAGCTCGAGGCGAGCTATCGGCGCGGCTACGCGCAGGCGCAGCGCGAGGCGGAAGCGTGGGAGGCGTTCCTGCGCTAGGGCCCGCACTGCGTGACGGGCAGCAGCATGCGGCTGCCCGTCAACCCGTCGACGCTATCAGGCGCTGCGCGCAGGACGCGGGTAGAGCGCATCGTTTTCGGCTGCCCGTCAACCTGCGGCGCATCGGTTGCCGCGCAGTTACCAGCACGCGCCCCTATCGCGCGCCGCGGCGCAGCGCGCTCGAAATCGACATGAGCGTGTCGTCGTGCAGGGCAAGGCCGAGCGCGCCGATGTACGGCGCGGCGGGAAGCGGCATGTCGGCGTCGCAAAGCCCGATCGCCGCCTTTGTGAGCGCTTCGAGCGCCTCGCGCGTGGGAGCGAGCGGAACGCCGGCGGCGCGTAGCGTCGAGCCGACGGTCATGCCCGAAAGATCCACTTTGCCGTTCGCGTCTTGGACGAGGTCGCGCAGCTCCTGCGCGGCGGCGTCGGCCATGCTGCTCACGGGCAGCACGCGCGTGTAGCAGGCAGCCGCTTCGGCGAAGCGCCCGACGCGCCAATACGCGTAGGCCAGGCGGTAGTACAGGTACGACGCCTCCTCGTCGAGTACGGCGTAGCGCAGCGCTTCCTTCGCGGTGTCGATCACCTTGCCGTACTGCTCCGTTGAAGCGAGCGGCGTGATAAGCGCCTGGTAAGCGGCGGGGCTCGACGGCGCGAGCTTCACGCAGGCCTGCGCTTGGGCGATGGCGCCTTCAGGGTCGCCCATCTCGCGGTAGAGGCGCGCCAGTGTAGTGCGTGCGATCTGACCAGCGTCGGAGGCGCGCCGCCAGCGCTTGTTCGGGTTCGCGTCGACGAGGCTCACGAGGCAGCGTGCAACGGCGTTCTCGCAGTAGAGCAGCGGGCGGTCGTCGTCGGCGCCCTCGCTTTGCGCATCGCCTGCCGCGTTCACGCCGAAAGTCGCGTCGGTCTCCGAGACGATGTCCTCGAGCTGGGCGATGGCAAGCAGCGACGCGTCGGCGCTGTCGTCAATCGCGTGTCGAAGACGGTCGCGCATCGTCTCGTCCTGCTCCGACGTGATGTCGAGCTCGGCAACCGTGTCGGCGTGGAGGAGACCGCGCAGGTGCTCGGGAAGCAGGCGCGTGTCGTCCTGGAGCGGAATGTGGCTTTGCGGCGTGCCTGGATCGAAAGGCTCCACGGGCAGGGCGCGGCCGTCCGTATCGATCTCGATGTGCCAGCCCGACGGCTTGATCAGGTCGAACAGGCGTGCAGGATCATATTGCGTGGCGGGATCCGACAGCAGGCCGGCGCGCAGCGCGGGCGCGGTAGCCGCCATGAACGGCATGCGGTCGAAGCCGACCGAAAGCACGGTGGGGTTGCTGATCGAAGCCTCGTGCCCGTTCACGATGACGCGCGTGATGCCGACGCTCGAGCCGAAGGCGGCTGCGGCGATGGTGGCGGCGAGCCGCAGGTTGTAAGCCGAGCAGGCGGCGACCTGCAGATCGTCGCGCGTGCGCCAGACGCCCGCAGAGCGATCCCATATTGAAAGCGGGAACTGCTCGGGGCGCGGCAGCGTGATGACGGCGGCAAGCGTGCCGTGTTCGACGTTGCATTCGAAGAGATAGTCGAGGCGGAAAGGCAGCGGCATGTTCTCGCACGCTTCCGCGAAACGCGTGGAAACGTCCCAGTTGCCTCCGCGCGCGCCTGCGACGCCGTTGAGGGAGAGCAGGCGGTTGTCGCGCTCGCTGGCGGTGAGCAGGGCGCCCGCATTGCGCGTGATCGAGCGGATGGCGACGGCGTCAAGCTCGGAGCAGCGGCCTTCGTCGAGCTCGGCGGCGGTGAGGGGCGCCGTCGCGACGGTTTCGGCAAGGCGCGCGATGAGCACGAGGCGGTTGAGCGCCGATTCGATGCCGAGCACGCAGTCGCGCTCGTCGGCGCTGAGCGAAGCGGTGCTGAAGTTGATCCAGAACAGGCCCGTGGTGTTGAGTCGCCGCAGCTCGACGGTGTGCGTCGCCGCGATGCCGCGCAGCAGGACGGCATGCGCCTCCGACAGGATGCGCGCCGCGTAGCGCTCGAACCCCGTGATGGCGGGATCGTCGGGATCGGCCATCGAGAGGCGGAACAAAAGGCCGTCGATGGCGTCGGGCAACGGCGTCTTTCCGAACTCGTCGAGCACGTCGTCAGGCGTGCGTACGGGCGGAGTCGCTGCTTCTGCAGCGTTTTCGGGATGCAGAGGATGGTTCTCGAATGGGTTGGGCATGGCGCCTCCTTGGCTTCCGCCCTGCGATGCTCGCGGCAGCGTGCAGCTCTCTCAGATCTGCGGCGGACGGAAGGGCTTCGTTTCGTGGTTCGCTTCGATTGTGTCACATTCGGCGATGCTCTGCCACAACGGCGCGCCTCCCGAGGCGTGCGCGGCCCGCATCGTATAATCTTCCCAATGAAGGAAGGGGAGAAAGGAGCGGGCATGGCGATCCTCAACAACGAATCAGGCGTGTACGCCGCGAACATCGTGCAGAGCGCGGGCGGCCCGGCGATGCAGGGCGACTTCAAGAGAATCTACGACAAGTTCGCGCGTCGCATCATCTGGATTGACGGCGAGCGCGTGCCGGGTGCGTTTCAGATGAACACGGCGTGGTACAGCGCCGTGCCCGAGCGCGATCCCATCTTCGAGGAGCACGCACACGACGATTGCGACGAGCTCATCGGCTTCTTCGGTTCCAACCCCGATGACCCGTACGACCTCGGCGGCGAGATCGAGTTCTCCATCGGCGGCGAGGCGCACCTGCTCACCAAATCGTCGCTCATTTTCGTGCCGGCGGGCGTGACCCACAACCCCATGCGCATCCTGCGCATCGACCGTCCGATCTTCCATTTGTCGGTGGTGAACAAGACCGCCTACGACGGCGAGGCAACCTACCGCTGATCGGCGGCTTCGTCTTTCGTGCGTGGCGGGCGAAGCTGCAGCGCGGCGAAGGCGGCCAGCATAGCGATAAACCCTGCTGCGTCGAAGGCGATGAACCGCAGGATGCTCGCGGCGAGCACTTCGTGGCCAGCGGGCAGGCCCAGCAGAATAGCCGTTTCCCCGACGAGGCCGATCGCCTGCTGCGCGAGCACGATGAGGAAGACCGCGCGATAGCGTCGTGGATTCGCGATGACAACGGGGTAGGTGGCGTTCCACATGAGGAAGGCCACGCCGATGCCCTGCACGGCAACGTTTCCCGACACGCCTGAAAGCTCGTAGGCGCCTGCGAACGAGGCGGGCTGCAGCGCAAACGACAGCGCGCACTGCACGTTGATGAGGAGCACGGCGGCCACGACGATGCGCGCCGCAAGGGCGGATGTATCGCGGCGGGCCGTCGCGCGGTCGCGCGGTGCGCGGGTTCGGTTGTTTCGCATGTCGCCCTCCTGTCGTACCGAGCATTGTAGCGGTTGCCCTGGCTGCGTCGGCTCTCGCACTCGCACGATGCGCGGCGGCGCGATGCTGGGTGCCGCGGCCTCGAGTTCCGGGGTGTGTCTGTGCGCCCTGCTTGCGCGTTCGCGCGAAGGACGCCTCGCTTCTGCGTGGTCCTTTCGGCCGTTCCGTCGCGTTCTGTGTACGGCACGTTAAAAATGATCCCATTCGTCAGATGCTTCATCGGGCTATATTCCGTTGGAGTAAAATGCGGAACAAATGCGCAGACGCGCGTACGGGAAAGCCCCGCGGGGTTTCGCCGTGCGGAGTCTCCCTGCGTGAAAGCTTGATCCGAGAGGGGTAGCAATGGCTGACATCACTGAAGTGGACTATATCTGGAAGAACGGTGAGCTTGTGCCGTGGGCCGAGGCGACCACGCACGTTCTGTCTCACTCGCTGCACTATGGTTCGGGCGTGTTCGAGGGCATTCGCTGCTACAAGGACCCCGACTCCGACAAGAGCTTCGTGTTCCGTCTGCGCGACCACATGGAGCGCCTTGCGCGTAGCTGCAAGATCGCGCTGATCGACCTGCCGTACACGGTAGACGAGCTGTGCGACGCCACGGTTGAGATCATCCGCGCCAACAAGCTGCCGGCGTGCTACATCCGCCCGCTCGTGTACCGCGGCTACGGCGTCATGGGCGTCGACCCGAGCGGCGCTCCCATCGACGTAATCATCGCCGTGTGGCCGTGGGACTCCTACCTCGGCCCCGATGCGCTCGAGAACGGCGTGTCGGTGGGCGTGTCGTCGTGGCGCCAGCGTTCGAACAACGCCATTCCGCCCGCGGTGAAGGCCACGGCTTCCTACATGAACTCCATCCTCGCGAAGCTCGAGGCGAAGGAGCACGGTTACGCCGAGGCCATCATGCTCAACGAGCAGGGTCTCGTGTGCGAGGGTACGGGCGAGAACCTGTTCATCGTGCGCGACGGCATTCTGTCCACGCCGCCGCTGTCCGACGGTCTGCTCGAGGGCATCACGCGCGACACCGTGCTGTGCATCGCCGACGAGCTTGAGATCCCCGCGATCGAGGAGAGCCTCACGCGCGCCGATTTGTACGTGGCCGACGAGGTGTTCATGACGGGCTCCGCCGCCGAGCTCACCCCCATCGGCTCGGTTGACGGCCGCGTGGTTGGCAAGCCGGGCGAGGTCACCCGCCGCATTCAGGATCGCTTCTTCGAGATCGCCTACGGCCATGCTGAGGACTACGCCGATTGGCTGACTGAGATCTAGGGGTGGGGTTCCACATTTGCTGACGCAAATGCGGACTGGTCGACGCTGCGCGGGAACGTGGCGACGCAGCTGGCGTTCCAAGTCCTCGTCGCGTACTGAATACGCTTTCTTGGGCTTTCACGCCATCTGCACGCGCCGCGTTCCCGCTCGCTGACGCTGATTCGCGTTGCGGCTCAACTCTTGCCGGGACATCGTTGCCGACAGCCCGCGAGCTGCTTCTCGTTGGCTTCGACCTTGCGGCTTTGCTTTTCAGAAGAGGGGTTTCTGCCTTGTGCAGGCCCCTCTTCGATCATGCGGGGAGATCCCCGCTTCCGATGAAAGGGGTTTGCGTGAAGGAACATCGACGTATTCTCACCTACGACTGCACGCTGCGCGACGGCGAGCAGTGCGAGGGCATCACGCTTTCGCTCGAGGACAAACTGCGCATCGTGCGCCGACTCGATCTGTTCGGCATCGACTACATCGAGGGCGGCTTCCCCGCGTCGAACCCCAAGGACATCGCCTTCTTCAAGGCGATGCGCGAAACGCCGCTCACCCATGCGAAGATCGCCGCGTTCGGCAGCACGTGCCGCAAGGGCGTGGCCGCCGCAGACGACGAGGGCCTCGCCGACCTCATCGCGTGCGGCGCGCCCGTGCTCACCATCGTGGGCAAGACCTGGGACGAGCAGGTGACGCGCGCGCTGCAGACCACGCTCGAGGAGAACCTGCGCATGATCTCCGACTCGGTCGCCTACCTCAAGGCGGCGGGTCGGCGCGTGGTGTTCGACGCCGAGCACTTCTTCGACGGCTACAAAGCCAACGCCGACTACGCGATCGCGTGCATCCGCGCGGCGCACGAGGCGGGCGCCGACTCCATCGACCTGTGCGAGACGAACGGCGGCGCGCTTCCCTTCGAGATCGAGGAGATCGTGAGCGCGGTGATGGCGGCGTTCCCCGGCCAGGCGTTCGGCATCCACTGCCACAACGACGCGGGCTGTGCGGTGGCTAACTCGCTCGCCGCGGTGCGTTGCGGCGTGACGTGCGTGCAGGGCACCGTCAACGGCATCGGCGAGCGCGTGGGCAACACCGACCTGCTTACGGTGATCGCCGACCTCGAGCTCAAGATGGGCGACACGTGCGTGGGCGCCGAGAAGCTGCGCGACCTCACGAGCCTGTCGCAGTACGTGGCGGAGCTATGCAACGTGTCGGTGTCGCCGCACCATCCCTACACGGGATCGTCTGCGTTCGCGCACAAGGGCGGCCTGCATGCAAGCGCCATCGCACGCTTCCCCGAGGCATACGAGCACGCGCGGCCCGAGTCGGTGGGCAACAAGGCGCACATGCTCGTGAGCGAGCTGGCGGGCAAGGCGTCGCTCGTGCAGAAGGCGGCCATGCTCGGCATCGACCTCATGGCCGAGGGTGTGAACGTGCAGGCGATCCTCGACGACATCAAAGAACGCGAGGCGGAAGGGTTCACCTACGAGGTGGCCGACGGCTCGCTCGCGCTGCTGCTGAGGCGGCACCTCGGCACGTACAAGCCCGCGTTCACGCTCGAGAGTCTGCGCGTGATCGTGGACGACCGCGGCAGCGCGGGCGTGAGCGCGCGCGCGAGTGAGGCGGTGTCGGAGGCCACGGTGAAGATCCACGTGGGCGACCGCCGCTTCGTGGCGACGGGCGAGGGCGTCGGCCCCGTCGGCGCGCTCGATGCGGCGCTGCGGCTCGCCATCAGCGAGTCGTATCCCGAGGTGAGTGCCATGGAGATCGCCGACTACAAGGTGCGTCTGCTCGACGAGAGCCAGGGCGCGAACGCCATCACACGCGTGACCATCACCACGGCCGACGGCCGCGGCACGTTCGGCACGGTGGGCGTTTCCGAAAACGTCATCGAAGCATCGTGGAACGCACTGGTAGAATCTGTCGAGTACGGATTGATGCGAACGGGGGAGTGAGCATGAGCGACATCAGAACCAAGGAAGTCGACGACCTGCTGCGCGTGCTTGCAGCGCTCGACGACGAAGAGGTCGTGTTCGCCCTGCTTGAAGACTTGTTCACCATTCGCGAGATCCGCGAGACCTCGCAGCGCCTCTCGGTGGCGCGCCTGCTTTCGGAAGGCAAGTCATACGCCGTCATCGAGAAGGAGACGGGTGCCTCGGCCACCACGATCGCCCGCGTGTCGAAGTGCCTGAGCTACGGCGCGGGCGGCTATGCGGCCGCGCTTGACGTGCTCGGCGGCGAGAAGGCGCAAACGGCCGAGGCGCAGTAATCGAGTTGCTTGTCCTCCACTGATCGGTGATGTGAAAACCTGGGCTTGCTCGCTCCGTTTTTTCTCAAGTTGGCTATGCTATTCCACATGCGAAAAACGCGGCCGGGGCGTGTTCGTCGCCGGCATTGAGGAGGAGTCCTATGGCATTGCTCGATCGGTCTGACGCCTACTGGCGTTTTGCGGGAACGTGCACGCAGTGCGGGCACTGCACGGGGGCGTGCGAGTCGCTGACGGCGGCCGGCATGTCGCTCGGCGATATAGCGAAGGCGCTGCTCGACGCGCAGCGCGCGTCGTCCACGCGCGAGGAGCTCGCGCTGAACATCGCCACCAACGGACAGCTCGTGCAGGCGGTGCGCGGCTGCTTCTTCTGCACGTCGTGCAAGAACACCTGCTTCGCCCACAACGACGTGTGCGACCTCATCTACAGCGCACGCGTCGACTTCCAGAACCTCGGCCTCATTCCGCGCGAGGCGTGGTCGAGCGTGCTCGTCGACGAGGAGTGGGACATCTTCACCGCATACCGCGCCATCTACGGCATCGGCTACCTTGACCTCACGCGGCACAAGGCCTACGAAGGGCACGAGGCGGAAACAGGCTTCGCCACGGCGTTCTTCCCCGGATGCTCGCTGGCGGCGTACGGCCCCGAGCTCTGCCGAGAGATCTTCGGCGAGATGGAGAACCTGGCTGACGGGCGCGTGACCATGATCGACAGCTGCTGCGGGTCGTCGCTCAAAAGCGCTGGCTTCTTCGAGCGCGCCGAGGCGCTCTGCGACCGCAACGCCGACGAGCTTGCGGCCGCGGGCGTGCGCGAGCTCGTGTGCGTGTGCCCCGGCTGCGCGAATGATATGCGGAAGGCACTCGAGGCGCGCGGCCTAAACGTAGAGGTGCGCCTGCTGGCCGATTGGCTCCACGAGCGCGGGTTTGCGCCGAAGCATCCGCTGCCGGAGGGGCCGATCTGCCTGTCAAAGTCGTGCCAGGATCGTGACGGCACCTACCTTGAGCAGACGCGTGCGGCGCTGGGGCTCGACGACACCTCGCGCGACGTTGCCATCTACCACGGCTGCTGCGGCGCGGGCGGCGCGGTGAGTGCGTTCGACTCCGCGCGCCAGGCCGAGCAGGCCGACGGCAAGCTGAGCTTCGCACCCGACGGTGCCACGGTGGTGTCGATGTGCCCCACCTGCACGTACACGTACGCGTATCGCCTGATGGAGGCGCCGCGCAACGTGACCAACAAGCATTACTGCGAGCTTCTGTTCGACAATCAGTTCGACTGGGACAAGACCTTCGCCCAGCTGGGCGGCATGTGGTCGGGCGAGTACGGTCCGTGGCTCGCACAGGTGTTCGCGTAGGAGGGCGTGAAGATGAGCGAAGAGAAGATGCAGGGAACCGCGGCGGAGGCGGCTGCGAGCACGGCAGGTGCGGGCGCGTCCGGCCAGGTTGCGGCCATCATCGGCTGGGGTACGGCGGGCGTGAACGCGGCCATCGCGCTGCGCGCCGCGGGGTATGCGGGCACGATCCGCGCGTTCTCCGACACCGACATCCTGCCGTACAGCCCCATCCTCACCTCGTACTACGCGGGCGGCGAGAAGGCCTACGAGCAGTGCTTCCCGTGGAGCGCCGAGGCGCTGGCCGAGCTGAACGTCGAGGTGGTGCCGAACGCGCGCGTGGCGAAGATCGACGCAGCGGCGCAGCGCATCGTCACGGAGGCGGGCGCGGAATACGCTTACGACACGTGCCTCGTGGCGGTGGGCGCGCGCCCGACGACGGCGGGCTTCCCGCAGGACTGCGGCTACGAGCCGCTCGTGCTGCGCACGATGGACGACGCGGCGCGCATGAAGGCGGCGTTCGAGAGCACGGCCTGCAGGCGCGTGCTCGTGAGCGGCGCGTCGATGATCGCGCTCAAGAGCGTGGAGGCGGCGTTGAACTGCGGGCTTGAGGTGTCGCTTGTGGGTGTGAACGATCACGTGCTCGATTTCAGCGCGCTGCCCGCCGCGGCCGAGCGCTTCGAGCGCGGCCTGGCGGCGAAGGGCGTGCGGATGCGCTTCGGACAGCATATCGCCGGCGTGCGCGTGCTCGACGGCGCCGACGCAGAGGGCGGCTGCCTCGAGGTGGCG
>ERZ1034952.1855-NODE-1855-length-16453-cov-6.270704_pt1 | contig 16453 bp, 19 predicted proteins | sample MGYA00520625_ERZ1034952 | MGnify/ENA primary metagenome ERZ1034952 (study PRJEB33766, sample SAMN09781773) | gut metagenome | biome: gut microbiome | host: Homo sapiens | place: Madagascar | study: EMG produced TPA metagenomics assembly of the PRJNA485056 data... | reverse complement strand
GCGTTCATGGAACAGGTGACGATGTTCACGCAGCTTGGCAAAGTTCCGCACGATGATGCACCGGACAGCTTGGCTCAGCTTGCCGATGAATTGTATAACGGAATCAGTAAAATTGAGCCTGTCAAGAGGCCTTTTTGACTAAAAACACAATATATTGTGTTCGCTGGGTCTATTTATTTGATTTCACCACTTGACAAGGCTTATAATGTACACAGGAAGTTTTGCAGCTTCCCTTAAGGAATAGCTTGCACGCGGGGTTTTGTCATTTTATTCGCGTGCGTGTCAACAAGCATATTCCTCCTTTCACCGGTGAAGGTTTGTCACTCTTTCCCTTCACCGGGCTTTATATGTTGCGTTTCCGATTGTTTGGGGAATGCCAGCCTGTCTCCCCCATGGCTGGCAAGCAACGGTTCGATTCCGTTACGCAGCACAACCATCTTCTTTGCTTGGCTTTCTATTCTCTGAATCCTCCACCGCTACTCCCGGCTCTCGATGCAATGGTTAGGCATGACATTGCAAAGAGCAGCGGTTAACCAATCAAGCCGGGTTTTTATGTTGCATTAGCTCAGTCAGGCTAGAGCACCCGGCTCATAACCGGGCATACACTGGTTCAAATCCATTATGCAGCACCAAAATTGCAGCCGACTCGTTTTACGTCTGTCCGACAACTGAATGCAATGGCTGCAATGGTTTTCTTCGGGCGAAGAATAGCACGGCTGGAAGTGCGAACAGTTTCCCAGTAGCTTCCAACAGGTCTGTGCTCAACAGCCTGTTTCCAGAAATCCAACGAAAGGAGCACAGATGGTAGCAAAAGTCAGATGCAAGCGTCCCCGAAAAGACGCACACGGCAATCCTTGCGATTGTGGGCGTTATCTTGGCGAAGTGGAAGGCAAGTTCTCTCTTCTGTGCCCGCTTTGCCATTGGATTACAGTCGGAGATTCAAATCTTCCGAGGGAGACATGGGTTTCCGTACCGAAGTTTAAGAACTGAATAGCTTTTTAAGCGCAGTTGTAAGCGCAGTGAGATAGACCTTAACAGGTTTGTCTTGCTGCGCTTTTTATTTTGCCAGAAAGGAGGAACACATGGCTGAGTATCAGATGGTTGTAAATGGCTTCTTGAATGAGCCGTTGACCGGTCGCAGACCGATTGAAACGCCAGAGACGGAAATCAATCGGGCGAACGTGCTGAAAGTAGTCATGGGCAAGGCAGAGCCTATCCATCTGCTGAACAAGAACGAGATTCGCTTCTTGCATAACTACTACTTGGGTAGTCAGCCTGTCCTCCACCGCACGAAGGAGTACCACGCCGAAATCACCAACCGCATTGTAGAGAACCATGCCAACGAGTGCGTGGGCTTCTACACCGGCTACATGAGCGGCACTCCTTGCTCTTATGTGCGGTCTGAAACGGCAACAGGTGACGGTGAGGAAATCGCTCGCCTGTCCAACGCCTTGCAGTATGAGGGCAAGGATGCGCTTGATCGGCGGCTCTGGCAGTGGATGTTGGAGTGCGGACATGGATACCGCATTGTTCTTCCTGACAAAGGCTACAACGGCAACTACCCGGACGAAACGCCCCTGCTGGTGGACGTTCCCGACCCGGATATGGCGTATGTGATTTACAACTCCGGCATCGGGCATAAGCCTATCGCCAACGTGCTGCACATCCCGCGCAATTATCAGAATGACCTAAACGACCTAATTTGCGTTTACACGCCGAACCAGTACTTTGAAATCGACAACGGCAAGGTCACAAAGTCGGAAAACCACTCTCTCGGAATGCTTCCGATGGTCGAATACAAGCTGAACCCGGAGCGTATGGGTCTGTTTGAACCGGCTATCCCTGTGCTGGATGCTATCAACGACCTTGAGAGCAACCGTCTGGACGGCGTGGCGCAGTTCATCCAGTCCATCATGGTGTTTACCAATTGCCTTGTGGACAAGGACGCTCTTGACCAAGTGAAAGAACTTGGCGCAATGTGCCTGAAATCCACATCTGGTCTGCCCGCTTCTGTTTCGCAGATTGCAAACGAGCTTGACCAGCAGCAGAGCCAGACCTTGCTTGATTCTATGTTGAATGTGTACCGCAGTCTGACCGCCATGCCTAGTGCCACTGGTAGCGAGAATGCAACGTCCGACAACGTGGGCGCAGTTATCGTCCGTAACGGCTGGAATCACACCGAAGCAAGGGCGCAGCAGTACGAGAATATGTTTAAGTACGCTGAACGCCAGAGCCTGTCTGTGATGCTGAAAATCCTGCGTGATACGGCTGGTTCTAAGTTGATGGCAAGTGACATCAACATCAAACTGCCACGCCGTCAGTACGACAACCAGCAGAGCAAGGTTCAGATTTTCGCACAGATGCTTAGCCAGAGCATTGACCCGCAGTTGGCGTTCACCACACCCGGTCTGTTCCCTGACCCGCAGGCTGCTTATGAGATGAGCAAGCCTTTCCTGATTGCCGCTGGCAAGCTGGGCGAGGATGGGAAAGCACCGAAGCCACAGGAACAGCCTAAACGGGATGTTACCGACAAAAATGCCAGGAACATGGCAGACAAACAGTCTACCAATGAGGAGAAAGCCAATGAGTAATTTTTGGAAACAGCTGGTTTGCAAACATGACTATACGCTTTCTCGCTGGCATTGGACGCACGGCATCAATGGAAATGAACCGCGTGAAATGGAATGCGAGTACATTTGCACGAAATGCGGGAAATTTAAATGGACGCACCCTGACCGAAATTCGGCACGGGAGAAGTTCATTCTGGATAGTGGCATTGAACCGTACAAAAGAATTTACCCAAAAGAATAAAGAATCACCCCGAATTGTCGGGCTGATATATTCCGGCAGGGAAGCCGGGATACAAATTTCGCAGCGTTGCAGGGAAGCAACGGTAAAAAAACGCAGGAGGAAATTAACGATATGAACTACAAAGCGTTACTTGGTGATGCCTACAAAGAGGGCATGACCGCCGATGAAATCATTTCTGCGCTTGAAAAGGTTGCAGACCCTAGCGCAGAGGTCGAGAAGCTGCGCAACGCCGTGACGAAAGCGAATGGCGAAGCTGCTGAGTACAAGAAGCAGCTCAAGGCAAAGCGCACCGATGACGAGAACGCCGCACAGGAACAGGCTGACAAGCTGGCAGAGATGCAGAAGCAGATTGAAGCCCTGACTGCCGACAAGGAGAACCTCGTCAAGGAAAAGACCCTTGCATCCTACCGTGAGAAGTTCGTTGCACAGGGTTATGATGCTGAACTTGCCAACAAGGCTGCATCTGCACTGGCTGACGGTGACATGGACAAGGTGTTTAAGTTCCAGTCGGAGTTTATGACAGCCCACGACACCGCTTACAAGGCTTCTCTGCTCAAGGATATGCCCACGCCTCCGGGTGCGGATGGCAAGGGCGGCTCTGACAGTGAGGGCGTGGCGTTTGCTAAGAGCCTTGCACAGCAGAACGCAAATACTTCTAAGGCATCGAGTGACGCAATGAGTGCTTTCCATTAACAAGGAGGAAAACATGAAGTTTACCCGAAACACGGTCAACGGAATCAACGATACCATCCTTGCTTCCAATGACTACACCGCCATTCCCTTTACCGTGACCGAAACTGCTGCGGTTAAGGCTGGCTATCCCATGACCAAAGCTGGCAAGAAGGCAACCTCTGCCACCGCAGACGGCATTCTGCTGTATGACGTTGATCCGGCAGAAAACCCCAATGCTTCTCTGCTGATTCGTGGCGTTATCGACACCAAGAAAGCAGCGGCAAGCTCTGGCTTCACCTACGATTCTGATGCAATCACTGCTCTCAAGACTGCCGTTCCTGGCATCTTCTGCCGTGACAACATCAGCGTGAACGCTTAATAGGAGGTAAAACAACATGGCACTGAATCTTAAGGAAGTCTTTGCCCCGGCTGCGATTGCCGCCTATTGGACGAATGACCCCACCAATGCGATGCCTTTCGCATCTGACGCACTGTTCCCCGCCAAGAAGAAGGCTGGTCTCGACCTGAAGTGGCTGCGTGGTCACAAGGGCGTTGGCGTGTCCCTGATGCCCAGCGCATTTGACGCAAAGGCCACGTTCCGCACCCGTGAGGGCTTCAAGTTCGACGAGACCGAGATGCCGTTCTTTCGTGAGGGCTACCATCTGGGCGAGAAAGACCGTCAGGAAATCCTGCGTGTTCTGGACAGCAACGACCCATATGCCCGTGACGTGATGAACCGTCTGTACGATGACACCGCACAGCTTATCACTGGTGCTCGCATCGTGCCTGAGCGGATGATCTGGCAGCTGCTGGCTCCTGCCAATGGCGTTCCCGGTATCACCATCAAGGCAAACGGCGTGAACTACACCTACAATTACGACCCGGACGGCGGTTGGAAGTCTACCAACTTCAAGGATATCAGTGGTGTTGCCAAGTCCAAATGGTCTGCCGCAACTGCCACCCCCATTGCTGACCTGAACGCCGCAAAGGACGCTGTTCTGGCAAGCGTTGGCGAGGTCGTGACCGAAGTGTACATGAACACTGCCACCTTCCGCAACATGATCGCTGCGGACGAGGTGAAGAACCGGTTCATGACTGTCACCGCAAAGGCAAACGCCGTTCTGCTGGACAGCGAGGCGCGGCAGATTATCGAGTCTGCAACTGGTCTGACCATCCATCTGTACGACAAGATGTTCAAGGCAGACCAGTACAGCGCAAGCGAGAAGTACCTGCCTGACGGTATGGTGGTGGTTGCTCCGTCCGGCGCTCTGGGCAGCACTTGGTACGGCACTACTCCTGAGGAAGCCGACCTGCTGTCCGGCCAGTCTGGTGCATCCGTGTCCATCGTGAACACTGGCGTTGCCATCACCACTGAACTGACCATTCACCCGGTCAACGCCAATGTCTACGCTTCCGAAATCGTTCTGCCGTCCTTTGAGCGCATGGACGCTGTGTACTGCATCAAGGCTTACTAAGGCGAAAGGAGGAAAGCAGCATGGGAGACCAGTATTCCGAAGCGGCAGTCAAGCTGGGGCAGTACATCGCCCCTGCACTTGACCGTGAAGTCACGGACGAGGACTATCCACTCTTTGACCTGCTGCTTGATTTCGCCAAAGACAAGATATTTGCGCAGGGCTACCCATTCGGTAACAGACCGAACGAGCTGCCCTCGCAGTATCAGTCGTTGCAGATACGTATTGCAGCGGAACTGTATAACCACATCGGTGCAAACGGGCAGACGAGCTATACCAACAACGGCATTACTCGTGTGTGGGAAAGCTCCGATGTGGCACAGTCCCTGTTAAATGAAGTGGTTCCGAGAGTAGGTGTTATCGGCTGATGTTCAATGGTAGCCCGCTGGACAAGCGCCCGCTGTGGTATTCAAACCCAGTTGGCGAAAAAGCGCCTGTTGTGGACGAGTGGGGGAACGAAACTGGCGAGACATCGCAGACGTGGAGTGACCCCGCAAAGCTGATACTGAATGTCAGCCCTCCTACTGGTTCTGCGGAAGCGAACCCTTTTGGAGCGTTCACAGATTACAGCTACGTTGTCAGCACGCCAAGAAAGAAACGGAGAAATTGGTTTCTTATTGGATATTCAAAGCTGGCGTCAAGGGACATTTTAGGCTCTTCCAGCAAGCTTAACAACAATTCACTTTGCGAGGGTAGCCATGTCTGGTTCGGGATAAAGCCCGATGCACCCTACAATTACATCGTGGTCAAGGTCGCAGAGCATATTACAGACACGAAGTATGCGCTGAAAGAGGTGGCTGCAAGTGAAAATTAAAGTGAGGTTGAGCGATGCCGGACTTCGTGATGCGGAACGTCAGATACAGGAGTACAAGGCCACCCTGAACCGAAAGGCGCAGGAGTTTGCAAAGGCACTGGCGCAAAAAGGCATTGACGTTGCAACGGTGCGGTTTGCTAACGCACAGTATGCTGGCGACAATGACGTGACCGTTGAACGCGACCCTGTACAAACGCCAAATGGCTTTGCAATCGTGGCGCACGGCAAAGCAGTTGCTTTTATTGAGTTTGGCACTGGCGTTATGCACTCTGCTTATGGCGGTGAACTTCCCGATGGCGTGGGCGAGCACGGCACATACGGCAAGGAAAACGGCAAGCACAAGCGCTGGTACTATTACGGTGAATCTGGCAATGCCGGTACGCCTGTCAAGGAAGTAGACGGCAAAGGTCAGCTGAACTACACCAGTGGTAACGATGCAGCTATGGCTATGTGGGGTGCTGTTGAAGAGATGGCTTCTCAGGTCGAAGCAACGTGGAGGGAGGTTTGGAGTAGTTGATTGATTATTTCAATCCTATCTTTACGGTCATCGCTAAGGAACTGCGGAAGCAAGTTCCCGGTATCTTTGTTACCGGTGAAATCAATGACAGCAACGTTAAGAAGTTTCCGTGTGTTCAGATAGAGGAAAACAGCAATCTTCCTGTGCACATTGATTCTGCCAGGCACAGCAAGTACGCTGCCGTATCCCTGCGTGTCCGTGTCTACTCCAACAAGGAAACCGGACGCATTGCAGAAGCACGTTCTATCACAGGAATCGTGGATTCTGTTCTTGAATCACTTAACTTTCATCGAAAGTCGTTTGCCCCATTGAATGGGCTGTACAACAATTCCGTCTATCGGATTGATTGCAGCTACGGGGCAACAATCGGAGAAGACGGAATGATTTACCGAAATTAAGGAGGTAAACATTCTATGAGTACTGCTATCTCCGGTCTGAACACTACCCTTTACTGCGGCGACAGCGCAACCGCTCTGACGAAGCTGTGCGACATCAAGGATGTGCCCGACCTGATCTCCGACCCGAACCTTCTGGATGCAACCACCCTGTCTGATGGTATGCAGAAACAGATTTTCGGCATTATTCAGGCTGATACTAAAGCCTTTACTGCAAACTACAACAAGGATGACTACAAGAAGGTCAAAGATGCCGGTTACGATGAAACTTCGGAATCCAACACAGACAAGTACTACGCTCTGAAGATGCAGGACGGCTCCGGCTTCACTTGGCAGGGTATGCATCAGGTTGGTCTGTCCGGCTTTGGCGTGGACGAGGTTGTGGAAATGACCATCAATTGCATTTTCCACTCCACCCCGAGTTTCAGCGAGAAACTGACCCTCACCGGCATGTAAACCGCAAAAAAACAAATCAATCAAACCGGGCAGAACTGAACAATGGATTTGGTTCTGCCCCTATTTATAAAGGAGAGCATTTATTATGGCTGCTAAGGTTATCAACTTTCATTCCCCCGATGGTAAGAACACTTATGAGCTGACTTTCACCCGCGAGAGCGCGGAAGCCACTGAGCGCAACGGCTTCCAGATTTACGAGTTCTCCAACGGCATCAACCCCATCAAGAACACCTCTGCTCTGTTCTATGGCGCGTTCCTTGCCCGCAACAAGGGCATCAAGCGCAAGCTGGTCGATGATATGCTTGCGCACATCGAGGACAAGGAAGGTCTGATGGCTGCTCTGATGGAGATGTACGCGGATTCCATCAAGGCTCTGGTTGCCACCGATGAAGAGGACAAGACCGCAAAAAACGCAACGTGGGAGATTGTGTAACCTCACAGTCTCAGGAATCGGACAGCCACACAGAGCCATTCTCTGTGTCTAAGCTGTTCCACGATGTAGAAGCCTATTACATTTCCATTGGCATGACCTATGACCAGTTCTGGCGCGATGATGTCTGGCTGGCAAAGGTCTACCGGGACGCAGAGGAGCTGCGAGAACGCAGAGCTAACGCCGAAGCATGGAGAAACGGTTTCTACACAGCATCCGCGCTTTCCTCTACGGTTGGTAATATGTTCCGTAAGAAAGGGTCTAGCCCCATCAAGTACATGGATAGACCGATTCCTCTCACCCAGAAAGAGCAGGACGAGTACGAATACCAACGCGCATTGGAAGCGCAAGAACGCATCAAGAGGGCGATGTTCTCTATGATGAATCAGAAGGACGGTGGTGGCAATGGCTGATGTTGATATTACTAGCTTATCCGTAGAAATTTCTGCGGAATCGCAGGGTGCAGAGCTTAACATTGACAAGCTTACTACCGCTATTTCCAATCTGCGAACAAAGGGTAGCGTTGGCAAGGTCTGCACAAGCCTTGATAAGCTGTCTAGTTCCATTGCAGCGCTGAAACAGGCGTCTGCTGGTATTTCAGGTCTGGATAAAGTCACAAATTTCCTGAATGGTATTTCTTCCGTCAACACCACTGCTGGCGTGAGGGGTGTTAACTCCGTTGTAAATGCTATCAAGAAGATTCCCAATGCGGTGTCTGCTCTGAATGGCGTGGACTTCTACTTCATGTCCGGCAGCATCACGCAGTTGACGAATGCTCTTGCGCCCCTGTCCATTTTGGATATTTCCGGTCTGAAATCGCTTGGCAGCGCGTTCAAGGCAATTGGCACTGTGCCTGACCTGACCGACAAGCTGAAAGTGGCAGACCTTGATTCTTTTGCAGATTCTTGCCAGAAGATATCTACTGCTCTTGCGCCCCTTGCATCTCAGCTTGAAACGGTGGGCAACGCCTTTGCAAAGCTGCCCCCGCAGTTGAGCAAGGTGGTGACGCAGGCAAATCGTGTGACCGCTGCCAACGAACGGCAAAAGAAAAGCTACATGAGCCTTTCCAACCAGCTGAATGGTTTCATTCGGTCTGCGGCAAAGCTTGTTTCGCTGAAAGCTATCGCAACCTATCTTGGCAACGCAGCAGAAAAGTTCAATAGCTACTATGAAGCTGCAAACCTGTTCGGCGTGTCCATGAAAGGGCTGACCGGCGAAGCAAGCACGTTCATCAACAAGATGGAGACCCTGCTTGGCATTGACCCCACCGAAGCCATGAACAACATGGCGACGATTCAAGGTTTGACTACCTCGTTTGGTATGGCAAGCGACAAGGCGTATGTGCTTTCAAAAAATCTGACGCAGCTTGGTTATGACCTTGCTTCCTTGAAGAACATCCCTGTTGCAGAATCTTTCACGAAGATTCAGGCTGCTATCTCCGGCGAACTTGAGCCTATTCGCCGTCTGGGTGTTGACCTGTCACAGGCTCGGTTGCAGCAGGAATTGCTCAATCTTGGCTATTCGCAGAGCGTCTCTTCCCTGTCTCAGGCTGACAAGGCTGTTCTGCGGTACATTGCCATCATGAAGCAGACCACAGATGCACAGGGCGATTTTGCCCGCACTCTGTCCAGCCCTGCAAACATGATTCGTATCTTGCAGGCACAGCTGAACAGTCTGGCTCGCGCCGTTGGTTCTCTGCTCTACCCTGCCCTGAAATCCATTCTTCCCCCGCTGATCGCTGCCGTTGAGTTGGTCAAGGAACTGGTCACCGGCATTGCATCCTTGATGGGTGTGAAGGTGGAGTTTCCCGATTTCAGCAGCGCAAGTGATGACGTAAGCGGTGTTACGGACGCGTTGGACAATACCACCAAAGCGACCGGCAAGGCAGCAAAGGCGTTCAAGAACTACATCATGGGCTTTGATGAACTAAACGTCATCCAGAAGAACGCTGATTCTTCCGGTGGCTCTGGTTCCGGTTCTGGTGCAGCTGGTAACCTCTTGGGCGATGTAGACCTGTCTGGCTACGATATGTTCAAGCAGTACAATGAAGAGTTTGCAAAGCAGATTGACGGCATCAAAGAAAAAATCAGAGGGATGCTTCCGATTATTGGCGCTGTTACTGCTGCGCTTGCTTTGTGGAAACTGACTACCTTTATTATAGACCTTGCTGATGCAATCAGAAAAATTGGCATTCTGAAAGGCATGGTCGCCGGTGGCATTCTGATAGGCATTGGATTTTTCCTGATGTTCGATGGTATCAAGAAAGCCATTCAGGACAAGCTTAACGCTATCAATTTTACGGAAATTCTTGTAGGCGCTATTACGTTTGTTGGCGGCGCGGCGTTGCTTGGCTCAAAAATCGCAGAGTTTATCACGACTTCCTTTGCGGATAGCACCGTTGCAAAAGCCATTACAGCCGCAGGCGGCAAAATGGGTGGCGCATTAGTTGGCGCGGTTGTCGCTGGCGTAATAGCTGGTGTTGCAATGTTTGTGACCGGCGTTTATGACGCTTTGACAAACGGCTTAAACATTCTGAACGGCTTGCTGATTCCTGCGGGTTCTACAATGGCTGGTGCTGCCGTTGGTGCGATTATTGGTTCTCTTGGAGGTCCGATTACCGCTGGAATTGGTGCAATTATCGGTTTGATTGTTGGTGGTTTGACCGATGCCGGAATCGCGATTTACCAAAACTGGGATAAAATCACGGTAGCTCTCGACAAAGCCAGCGCAGACCTTAAACAATGGTTTGTCGGTGTGGGCGAATGGTGGGACAAGAAGTGGAAGGGCTTTAAAACAAACTGGGATAAGGCTTGGAACAGCCTTGTTGACACTCTGAAAGAACTGCCGCAAAAGTTCCTTAACTACGGCAAGAACATCGTTCAGGGCTTGATTGACGGCATCAACAAGGGCATCGAAAGTGCTAAAAAGTCTGTCAGCGGACTTGCAAAGGCCATTCTGGACAAATTCACTACAGACACCGGCATCCACTCCCCTTCCAAAGTCTTTAAGGGCTACGGTGTCTACCTCATAGAAGGTCTTGTGAACGGCATCTCCGCTGCCAAAGACCTTGCGGTGAAAGCCATCCAGTCCGTGTCTGACGCGGTAAAAACTGTTGGTTCTCAGCTGGCAAGCGAGAACTACGGTCTGGGCAATGGCTCTATCAGCCTGTCTATTGACGCAAGCGGCAAGTCCATGATGGAAACCGCAAACGCGCTGAAACGTTCTGTGCGCACCACCAATGACAGCTTTGGCGGTTGGTTCAAGAAGATGAAAACCGACTTGAACGACTTCACAGAGGGCATCGATGCTGTTACTAAGGCGGGCGAGGAAATTTCTGATGGATTCCAGTCCTCTATTAACGCGCTCGCCGCTGCATCGAAGTCCATCCTGAACACACACGATGGTTTCAGAAGTGCCGTTTCTGACATCCGGTCTTTTGTGAAAAAGAGCGTTGCGGAGATTGAAAACGAGTACCAGTACAACGGCTTCTTCGGCGCTGCCGGTCTTGCCATTCAAAAGGCGTTTGAGGGCGTGTATCTCGTCTTTGATAAGGTCTCCACTGCCATCAAGAACGTGTCTGACACCATTGACAGCGTGAAGAACGTTATCACCACCTTTAACAGCCTGAAAGACAAAGTTGGCGAGGTCATCGACCAAGTTCCGCTTTTGAAACAGGCGTATGGAAGTTTGAAAACGTTCTTTAGTGACCTGTTCAACAAGGACAGTGGCATTGGCAAAATCGTGTCTGACGGCTTTGACTTCATCAAATCGAAGGGTGCTGAAGTTATAAGTTGGTTCAAAGGAAAACTGAACATTGGGAGTTCCGGCAGCTCTGCTGGTAGCGGTTCGTTGGGAACACTCGGTAGCACAGCGGCTTCCGGTGGCGCTCTGTCGCACCTTGGCGCTTATGGCGGCATAGGTGCTGGAATTGGACTTGGCGTTTCTGGCGGCATCCAGTGGTGGAAGGACATGATAAGCACTTGGGGCGATTCCGATAAATCCGCTGGCACAAAAGTTCTGGAATCCATCAAGCACACGCTTTGGGATTTGTCTCCTATTGGGGCACTCGTAAATCTTGGCAAGAAGATTTTCGGCTTTGCAAGCGGCGGTTTCCCGGATGCCGGTCAGCTGTTCATTGCCCGGGAAGCCGGTGCAGAGATGGTCGGCTCTCTGGGCGGTCACACGGCAGTTGCCAACAACGATCAAATCGTTGAGGGCATCCGCGAAGGTGTTGAAGCTGCAATGGAGCGACAGAACCAGCTGCTGCGCCGTCAGAACGAGCTGTTGCAGGCTCTGCTTGAGAAGGAAGGAAGCGCGGAAATTAACGTTTCCAGCTTCTATCAGGCGGTCAACAGAACGAACCAGCGCAACGGCAAAGCAATTATCCCGGTAGGAACTTAAAGGAGGGGCATTTATGGAACTTGACCAGTACAATCCGATTCGGAGCGTGGATGGGCAGTATCTTAAATGCCCCTCTTCTTATCAGTGGCGGTTGCAGGACATTTCAGCGTCCGATGCCGGACGCACCGAAGATAACAAGATGGACAAGAAACGTCTTGGTCAGTGCGTCAAGCTGGAACTGGAATGGAAGTACACCACGATAAAAGAAGCTGCTACCATCCTGAAAGCGTTTAACCCGGAGTACATCAACGTCACCTACCTTGACGCGATGGCTGGCGAGTGGAAAACCAGCGAGTTCTACGTTGGCGACCGTGCCGTGCCAATGTACAATTCCCGGATGAACCGCTGGGAAGGAATCTCCTTTAACATCATCGAAAGGGCTGCACACTGATGGTCAACGTATCGCAAGACATCATAAAATCCTTCAACGAGGGCAACAAACAGACTGCCCTTATTGAGGTTACTGCTGGCAGCAAGACGTTCACCATCACCGAAGCAGACATTATTCAGGGCGGGTTGAAGATTGACCGGTACTGCGTGACCAACAGCAAAATCGAGGTCGGCTCTGCGGTTGCGTCCGAACTGTCTTTGAAGCTGCGGAACTACGATGGCAAGTTCAATGATGTCTCCTTTGAGGGCGCTGTTCTGAACGTCAAAATCGGCATCCACGCATCCAACACCTCTGAACTTGGCAAATTTATTCTTGGCAAGTCCGTTCTTGGCTTTGCGAAAGGGCTTGGAAACTTTATTCTCGGCACTGGTCGGCTTGGAGATTACAGCGTAGACACGGAAGTATACTGGGTTCCTTGTGGTCTGTTCATTGTTGATACACCGCCCCGCAAGCTGAGCACTATAAGCATCTCTGCGCTGGATTACATGGTCTTGTTTGACCGCGAGGTGAACGCTTCTGCGCTCTCCTTTCCTATCCACGTTGATGCGCTTATTCAAAAAATCTGCTCCATCTGCAACGTCACACTTTCAACGGACGTTTTGGTGCTGCCAAACCACTATTTTAGCATCGGTGGTCTACCTGACACCAACCAGAAACTGACATACCGTCAGCTTTTGCAGTGGTGTGCGCAGCTTACCGGCACTTGCGCGTTCATGGATGGCATCGGACGGCTTGTGCTGAAATGGTACGAGCAGACCGGTGTGATTATCACCGCAAGTGAGCGCTATTCCAGCGATATGTTGGAGAATGATATTACCATTACCGGCTTCACCTGTGACGATGGCAAGGGCAATACCTACCTGTCCGGCACGGCAGATTATACGCTTGACCTGAGTGACTGCGGATTCCTTACAAACGCCTACGAGGGTGTTTTGAAGGAGTTGCAAGCCGCACGCGGCGGGTTTGCTTACCGTCCATACAGTGCCACTATAAAGTCCGCACCGTATCTGTTTCCGCTGGACATGATACGTTACAAGGACAAAAATGGCGTTGTACACGATACCATTGTGACCAACGTCACGCTGGCTCTGAACTGCAACACAGCGATTTCCGGTGCGGGCGAGACAATCACAAGTTCTTCTTACGCGCAGTCCACAAGCGGTGTTACGAGCCAACAGGCGGCGACTGATAGAGCGAACCTTGAAAAGATAAACCAGACTGCCACGCAGACCAACCAAAACAAGCAGGATTTGACGCAGTTCAGGACGGAGTATTCTTCCGACCTTGAAAAGACAAACACTGCCATCGAAGCCCGCGTCACGAAGGAAACGTACCAGACGGACATGGCTGGTGTTTCTACGCGCATTGATAACGCGGAATCTCAAATCAGCCAGTACGCCGATGAAATCCAAACAAAGGTCTCTAAGGGCGACATTGCTTCTACGATAAACCAGACTGCACAGTCTGTGCAAATCGAAGCATCCAAAATCAACCTGAAGGGCGCTGTTACGACTGAGGACATTTCCGCTGATGGTCTGAACGCAAAAGTCATTCAAGCCGGAACGATTACCGCAACGGAAATCAAAGCGGATACGATCACAGCGGGAAACATCGGCTCTGGGCAAATTATCCGAAAGCTTTGGCAAAATGCAAGTGCTGGAACTGAAAGCTACAATGGCGTTCCGCTGAAATTTCAGATGAGCACGTTCCCGGCGCAAATGATAGACTTGGAGTTTTCGGACTTGTCTCAGATTCAAATCATTTTTAAAGGCAACAGATTCCAAAGCGGAACGGATGATGATAAAAATTGTTTCTCTTTTTCTTCAATTTTAGTTCCGTTGTTTATCGGAAATGATGAAGCCGTTTCAAACAGTTCCATCTTCTATACAGCCTCCGTTCCATTACCATCCGCTAGGTACAGACCAGATGAAAATTTTTATGTTCCAAGTTCTTCCAATGTGTTTTCTTTCAGGTCTTTTCAAGTTCACTATGGTAAAAACGCATCAGGCGGTGGCTATCTGAGCATCTATTTTTGGGATGCAGCTGTTCAAAGCCAAGACGGCTATGTATCTTACGGAACTAACTACAACGATTGGTGCATTCCATACAGAATATATGGCATGAAGTGAGGGCTTATGTATTACTTGAACTTAGACAAGAAAACAAGCCGCGTCCTTAGCGCTTCACTTCTTTTTAACGGCGCATCCATGCCGGGAAGTGTAGAAGTTGAAGCTTTGCCTGATGGCAATCTTTACGATTATCTGTACATCAGCGGAGAGTTCATCTACTCTCCGATTGAAAAACAAGAAGAGGAGGTAACTTATCAATGAGCTATCAAAAGCAGAACTTTGCAAACGGTGAAGTGCTTACCGCTTTACAGCTGAACCACATGGAAAATGGCATTGCGCAGGTCGAATCTGCTGCAAGTACCATTGCAGCAGCCGCAGTGTCTGCTGCCATCGACCCCACCCTCTCCCTCTCCGGCAAGGCTGCGGATGCGGCAAAGGTGGGGGAGGCGGTTTGGCAGGTGAAGGAAGATTTAGCTGATTACGAAGATTCTATGGATATAAAACTTTATAAAGTCTCATTAGCTGAAAGTGGTACTGGTATAGGCTTAAACTGGAATCTATATTATGATATGAATATTCCGGCAGGGACTAAACTTAGAGTTACATTGAATAGTTATTCTGGCACACTGTTTACAAATATGCAAGTTCGTTTTTTTGATGCAGATGGTAATATGAAAAATTATGGTGCTATCAAATCCATAGGTGATACTAAAATTATTACAACTACTGACGGTTATACCAGATTATGGATACAGATTAACAGGTCAGCAATAGAAAACGGTGTTAATGCCTCAGTAACAGTCGCTACGGACAGAAAAGGAGTGTTAAAGGCATTAACAGATTTAGAAAATACTTTAAATGAAAAAATAAACGAGGAAATTCTAAAGGCAAGTATTGTACACATCTTTTATGTTGAAAAAGACGGAACTGGGGATTTTACAAAGTTAATTGATGCTATTGAAGAAGCAGAAAAATACATGGATTCTGTTGTATATGTTGGAGATGGAGAGTGGGATATCATAGATGAATTAGGCTCTGATTATGTTAATTCTGTATCATTTACTCAAAGGGGAATTGTACTAAAAAACAGAATCAAAATTGTTTTCTCTTCAAAATCAAAAGTTATTTGCAATTACTCCGGAAGTAATACAATGATAATGAACTTGCTGTCACCATTCAACGCGGGAAAATATGGGTTTACGCTTGAAAATCTCAATATATACAGCAGAAATGTAAGATATTCAGTGCATGATGAACGTGATAGTAATGATGATTTTTACATCAACAGATATGTCAATTGTCATTTCTATAATCATAATGAAAACGGTGGATATAGACAATGTATCGGAGGAGGGCTTGGGAAAAACGGTTATATCACTATCGAAAATTGTATATTTGAGAATCCGAAAGCAAATAATAATAGTCTAGTATCGTATCACAATACCGCCAATGCTGGTGGCGGTTCTGCAAAATCAAATATCGAAGTGTCTAATTGTTATGTAAAAGGTACTGGAACTTTACGATTTAGTTGGTACGGAACATCAACCGATACTACTATTGTTAAGGCAACTGGTAATAATCTAGGAAGTGCTATTCAATTTATTTCTGAAACATCAGACGGGACATCTCCTAATGAGAATGTAGAACTGTATGAGTGGAACAATATAATTCGTAGTAATTAACTAAAGAGGGCTTTAGCCAATTAACCCCCAACAAAATAGAAAGGACTGATAACATGCTCCCTATCATGGACGTTTCCCGCTGGCAGGGCAACATCGACTGGGACAAGGTCAAGAAAAGCGGCCTTGTCTCCGGTGTGATGCTGCGGGCACTGGGCAACAGCGCGAAAAACGCGCCCAGCAAGCCGTACATCGACCCCTATTTCGCCCGCAACTACGCCGAGTGCCAGCGGCTGGGCATCCCCTGCGGCGTGTACTACTACTGTAAGGCGGTCAACACAGCAGAAGCAGACGCAGAGCTTGCCCTGCTGCGCAAGGTGCTGACCGGCAAGACGTTGCAGCTGCC
>ERZ1034952.1854-NODE-1854-length-16456-cov-4.350771_pt1 | contig 16456 bp, 12 predicted proteins | sample MGYA00520625_ERZ1034952 | MGnify/ENA primary metagenome ERZ1034952 (study PRJEB33766, sample SAMN09781773) | gut metagenome | biome: gut microbiome | host: Homo sapiens | place: Madagascar | study: EMG produced TPA metagenomics assembly of the PRJNA485056 data... | reverse complement strand
GCCGCCATCTTTGAGTTCGAGCACATGGGCGCCCTGCAATGCGCACGACACGTCGATGGAGGTGAAGAGAGCGTTGCGCGAGCACCGATTGACTGCGTAGACGAACGAGCCCGTTGCGATGCCGCACCTCATGCACAGGTCAACCGCATGCCGGCACGCGCGCACCGACGACGAACGCTGATCAACGAGAAACAGCACACGCGAGCTCTGCTCGAGAAGAACGGCATGGGACTCGCCCCAACTGGAACCCGTATTGGCAACCACGACGTCAAAAACCCGACGGGCCGCTTCGATCACACGCGCCAGCATCGGCTCGACGGCTTCCGCCTGTTCCATGTTCCGTGGTGCCGCGAGAAGCTGGACGCGGCCGCGCTCCCGAGATGCGAGGGCGTCCTCAAGTCGCCCGTCAAGAACCGCGTCGATCGTCGCCGGCTCGTCAAGGCCCATGAGGTGGTGGAGGTCTCCAAACTGAAGATCGCAGTCGATCAGCAGAACGCGAAGTCCTCGGGAAGCAAGGATATGCGCTGCCACGGCCGACACCGCGCTCTTTCCCACGCCGCCGCCTCCCCCGACGACGCTCAGCAGAAACGCAGGTGAGTCCCGAAGATTCTCATCAGTGGAACCTCCCCCGTTCGCCGCACTCTGATTCGCGTCGGCACCATACGGCGCTGTCTCTTCCCGCAGCGCAGCCACGCCCCTCTTCGCTTCGCCACAGTCAGCTACGCGCTCGGGCGCAGAAACATTGCCCGACGAGCTCAGCGCGGCATAGCGACGCTGCTCCAAGGCGAACCGCCGCGCAAGACCCTGCTTCGAGAGCACGCCGCTGACATCCGCCGCCTCCGCTCGGCTCAGCGCAGAACCTGACATCTCGAACAGAATGAGAAACACGCGGCGGGCGGGATTGTCCTTTCTCAGCGCAGCTGCCACGTTGAACGCATCCATGTCGTCAGACGAGGCGACCCACACCTCTTCCACACCAGGCGTAGCACGCAGATACGCGCGCGCTTCCTCGGCGACCGAATGGGAGACGAGCCACGGCACCGTCTCGAGGGAAACGTCGCCGAGCCCGATGAGCTCGGGATGGCCGAGGCTCGAAGCGTCGGCGCATAGGACGATTCTGCTCATAGCGCATCTCCCCCAGCCGACGAAGGGTCCTCAGAGGCTTTATCCGGTTTCTCGTCCGCCGCGTCGTCTTCCTCTGCGTTTGCAGAGCCCGCCTCGGAAGGGAGAACGAAGTAGAGGTCGAGATTCTGAGCAGCTGAGACGAGCTCCTCAACTGCAGAAGGCGTCACCGCAAGCGTGATCCAGGAAACCTCCGACGACGAGGCGACCTCGGAAGCGCTTGTCGCCACAATGAGCGCCTGCGATGCGAGCTTAGCGGTCTCCGTCGACCCGATCGCGTACACGTCGGCGCGCATGCCCGCCGCCAACGCCCCTCCGACAGCCTGCACGTCACGGGCGGGCACGCTTACGGCGGTCAACCCGTCTGGAACTTCGATGGAAGCCTCGGTCGCTCCGAGACGATGCTCGGTGATGACCTCGCCTTCGAGAATGCCCACAGACGCCTGCTTTCCCACTACATCCTGCGCAGCGGTAAGCGCGCCCGGCGGAAGCAGGTCGACGACCCACTGTCTCACCTCAACATCCGCTTCCGTAATGGTTTCGCCTGCAGCCACATCGCGCTTTGCAACGCACGCGTCGACTTGGTCGCCTCCGTAGCGCGCAAGGGCGTCCGCACGCGCCGCTTCGACCTGCTCGTTTACGCTCGCAATGTACAGCCCCACGCACGCCATGCACAGCAATCCGCACGCAAGGCCGAACACGAGCGATCTGCTCCGCTTCATTCGCTCCTCCTGACATCGTTCGGCGGAGCTATCGTGAACGGACATTCAAGCAGGAAGAAAGCAGCATCCCAGCATGCACGCATCGCGCAGCATGCGCGCTCCTCGCACACACCTGAAGCAAGCGATCGCGGAACTTGACGCGATCATGCACCGAGCTTGCGCGGTTCATGCGAAAACATGACACGCGCATGGCGCGCATCTCGCAGCGGCATAGCCGCATGCGATCAAAACGTGGCGTCAACCTTTGTCGGACACCGCCCGAAAAACAACAGGAGGGGTGTTTCACCTGAAACACTCCTCCTACGAAAAAAGCCAGGCGATGCCTGGCTTTTGCGTTCGATGGTGGTCGGTGAGGGATTTGAACCCCCGACCTTGTGCTTGTAAGGCACCTGCGCTCCCGCTGCGCCAACCGACCGTATGAAAGCATTGCGAGCAACGAAACCGCTCTCAACGCGAATAGTTATTGTTGCACAGAAAGAATGCGTTTGCAAACGACGAGACACCGAACCAACGGCAATCCCTACGGCTCAGCGGCAAGAAAACACCGCGAATGAACGCGTTTTCCCACCGTATCCATCATGCCGTCGATAGGCAAAGACCGCTTTCTCTCATACTGAAGCACCTTGCTTTCATCGCCTTCGCTGTAAAAATGATCATTATCCAATTTCAGAATAAAGTGTGAATACTATCAGGTGTTGAACAGGGATTTCTTAAAATCAATACGAGAAAATCAACCTCTCAGTCTGATACGCAAGCATGAAAGAAACCCCAAAAAACATTGACGATCGATGACTCATACCATACTCTTCAATTTGTAATGTTCCTTTGCGAGACGAAGCCGACGCGAACGGTCGGCTTTTTCCTGCAAGGGGATACTATGAAGCGTCGAGAGAATACCGAAAGGAGGCAATTCGCGCAGTCGTTTCTTCCGGCCGTCGCGATGCCCGAGAACCGAAATCGGCCTCCGTTGGGGAACGGAAGCCGGCGTCGCGGAATGTTTCAGTAACCCTAGATGCCGAAACGCTCCGTGAATTCTCGAAGCTAATCGCTGCGCTTCCGGTCTTGCTACTGCGCCGGGGATGATTCATCTCTTTTGCTTCGCACCGTTCTTCTTTGGGAAAGAAAGGTGCGCAACATCTCATTTAGGGGGTATTAATGGACAAAAAAGAGTTCACTGTCTCTGAAGTCATCGACTCCATTGGCATTAGCTCGCACACGTGGATCGTGTTCGTGCTCCTCGCCTTCGCGATGATCTTCGACGGCTACGACTTCATGATCGTCAACTCCACGAATCTGTTCGTGGCACACACTTTCTGGCCCGACAATCCGAATCCGGGCGCTCTCATGGGCTCGCTCACCACGTGGGGCCTGCTGGGCATGGTTCTCGGCGGCGCTGTCGGCGGCATCATGTCCGACAAGATCGGCCGTAAGAAGATGCTCGTCATCGCCGTTATCTTCTACGGCGTGTTCACGCTGCCTCAGGCGTTCGCGAACGACCTCGTGTTCTTCGCCGCGTTCCGCCTGATCGCTGGCTTCGGCGTCGGCTCCTGCATCCCGGTTGTGACCACGGTCTTCTCCGAGAGCATGCCGTCCAAGCAGCGCGGCATCTTCGTTACCTTCGGCATGGCCTTCATGGTCGTCGGTTGGGTTCTCGCTGGCCTCATCGCCAACCCGATCTGCAACACCGCCACGGCTATCATTCCTGGCCTCTGCAACGAGGTTACCTACGTGACCGCTGACGGTGGCACCGCCACCATGTTCGCCAACTGGCGCCTCTGCTACCTGATCGGCGCTCTGCCGATCGTCTACGGCATCATCCTCATCTTCGCGATGCACGAGACCCCGCACTGGTACGCCAACTCCGGCAACCTGGAGATGGCTTGCAAGCGCCTGACTCAGATCGAGCAGGCTACCCGCCACACCTCTCACGAGTACGACCCGACTCTGCTGGTTGTTCCGCCGAAGCCCGCTAAGGTCGGCCCCACGGTGCTCTTCTCCTCGAAGTACATCGTCGGCACGGCTGCTATCTGGACCGGCTACTTCGTGGGTCAGTTCTGCGTGTACGGCATGAATGCTTGGCTGCCTTCTTGGTTCGTCGGCATCGGCTACTCCTCTGCTGACTCCGTGACCCTGCAGACCCTGAACAACGTCGGCGCCATCCTGTCCAACATCTCCGTTGGTTTCGTGTCCGACAAGTTCGGCCGTAAGAAGACGCTCGCCTTCTCCTGGCTGTTCTGCATCGTGGCTATCATCATCTGCTCCGTCTTCGTGGCCCCGAACCAGTTCGTTCTCTGCATCGCTCTGATGCTGCTGTTCGGCTTCGCCCTGAACTTCGCCATCACCGCTGTTCAGCCGATGATGCCTGAGGCTTATCCGACCGCGATCCGCAACACCGGTGTTTCTTGGTGCCAGGCGTTCGCCCGCTTCGGCGGCTCCGCCTCCTCCATCGTTCTCGGTGGCATCGCTGGTATGGCCATGTTCCAGACCGCTGCTGGCGGCACCAACTGGTCGATGGTCGTGCTCGTGCTGATCGTTCCGTTCGTGCTCGGTTTCATCTGCTGCATCTGGTTCGGCAAGGAGACCGTCGGTAAGACGATGGATCAGCTGGCTGAGGAAGAGGCTCGCCTCAACAACTCCGATACCGACGGCGCCGTGCGCTTCGGCATCATCCTCGCCATCGCCATCCTGCTGGCCATCCTCTGCATCGTGTGCCCGCTCGCCATCGGCACGTGGACGAAGGAGCCCTACGCTCTGCCGCTCATGGCTATCGGCATCCTGCTTCCGTTCCTGTACTTCTTCATCTTCGCTGGCGCTCAGGTCGCCAAGGACAAGGCGAAGAACTAGCAGCACGGTCGCAGTCGCAGCATAGCGACGCAATCGGTCGGCTCGCCTGCGTGAGTTGACAGAAAAGACCCCCGACATTGCCGGGGGTCTTTTCATTTGCTTTCACAAAGCGGCGGGAGGAAGGCGCGTCGTACGCCGTTCCCGTTCACGCGAAGCTCCCGCGCACGCGAAGTCGTCGAACACGTTGCTCCGCACGAAGATCAGCAGCAAGTATGCACCCACGGGATAACGCGTGAGCGCACCGCATGCCGCTTATACGCGCAGCAGCAAGCCTAACGCAGCCCGAGATACCGAACACCCTCACCTGCGCAAAGTCGGAAGCTAGCGGCTCGGACGCGGCTCCATCGCGGCGATCTTGGCGATCTCGGGATCCTCGGCCACCATCTCGTCGTACGTCTTCGAGCTGCTCGAGAAAATGCGGCGCTTGATGCGCTCCATGCGCGGCGCATCCTTGGTGAGGTCCTCGCCGCGGCTCTCGCCCTTGTTCTCCTCTTTGATGCAGATCGCAACGGCAGCAATGGCCGCGATGCGCAGCTTGCTCAGGTCCTTCACGCGCACCTCGTAGCACAGGCCCTTGTTGCGGAAGTCGACGACCTTGATGTGCACGTCCTTCACCTTGTCGCCTGCGCGGTTCTGCGTGTAGATGGTGAACGGTGGGTTGCGCATCGAGCCGTGGATGTCCCAGACCATGCCCTCGACGTAGTAGTGTTTGAAGATGGTGTGCGTGACCAGGCTGTACTCCCAGCGCCCCTCACGCAGGTAGTACGAGAGCGACTTGAAGTCGGGTTTGATGCAGCCGATCTCACCGCCCATGCGGCCGATCACGGCAATCTTGTTCTTCTCCTCCGACCAATCGCCCTCGAAATGGAGGAACAGGTCGCCGTCGTCGTACCACATGTCGAAGTCCTCATGCTTCGCAACGGCGTCGATCGGGAAATACACTTTGTTGTTCTTCGCCAAAACAGCCCCCCTCGGCAGTTTCATCGGGGTGAACCAACGACGGCGGGAACCACGCAACACGCCCCCTGTCGCGTTCCGCGCGTGAAGTCTCCGCATCCGCGCAGAACATGTTGCGCGCCGCCCAAATCTCACTGATTATACCGTATCGCCCCTGCAAAACCGCCTCATGCGGCAACCTCGAAAACATGCGCAAAACCCTGTCGATCTTTCGACGATCACGCAATCAGCCAGCATATAGTTGTAAAATGTTGCTTCGTGAATTAACGACCAACGGAAGGCTATTCTATGGCAACCCAGCACTTTACGCTTACCTCCTACGATCCAGTTTACGTCATCGCGGAAGAGGTAAGGATCCCCGAGGACGTCATTCGCCAGCAGGCGCTGCGCTGGCTCGAGATCACCTGCTGCAAGAACGGCGAAAAGCCGAAGCTCACCGATCAGTGGGTCGACGCCCATACCGACGATTTCAAGAGCGTTGAAGAGCTGCTCATCTTCATCCGCTACAACATGTACAAGGACAACCGCGAGATCCAGGAGCTCGCCGATCAGGACGTCATCTGCAAGGAGCTGTCGAAGCGTCTCGTGGAAGAGCTGCCCGCCGACCTCGTGGAAGAGTCGGTCTACGCCGCCAACTACCGTCTCGAGGAGATGATCACGCGCCAGGGCATGACCGTCGAGCAGTTCTGCAAGCAGCGCGGCATCACCGAGGAGCAGCTCTACGCCGACGTGAAGGAGCGCACCATCCAGAGCCTCAAGGAGGACTCCGCGCTCGCCGCATACGCTGAGCACCGTGGCTTCACGCTCGAGGCCGAGGACTTCTACGCCATCATCCCGGGCAACAGCATCCAGGAGAAGGCCGAGAAGCGCCGCCAGATCGAGCTCGAGGGACGCCTCGCCGGCATGGAGGAGTACGCTCTCAAGACCAAGGCGCTCAAGGAGATCATGGAGAACGCGATGATCAAACGCCGCCCCACCGACGAGGAGTGGCTGCGCTACGGCGACACGAGCGTCGACGTGCTCAACGCCAACAAGCAGTTCCCGGACAGCTTCATGAGCCTGTAAGCGGAAAACCGTCCGAACATTAAAAAAGGGAGCCGATCGGCTCCCTTTTTTAATGCGCACACCTTGCAGCAGCGACAGCGATCGCCAAAATCCTAGCGGTAGGACTCGCCCTGGTCGCCGCCGAGAAGCTTGCCTTGCTCCTTGAGGTGCTCGGCCTTCTCACGCGCCGACACGAAGTTCTCGGGCGCATCCTCGATCTCGAGGATCTCGACCTCGAACGTGAGGTCCTTGCCCGCGAGCGGGTGGTTCAGGTCGAATACGACCTCGCCCTTCTCCTTGTCGATCTCGATGATCGTCGCAGGGGTCGCGTCACCCTCCTTGCTGTTCGACATCCAGATGCGCTTGCCGACGGCGATCTCATGGCGCACGGGAACCTGCTCCATCGGGATGCGCGCAACGAAATCGTCGAGATACTCGCCGTACGCGGCGTACTGGTCAACGGTGAACGTCTTCTTCTCGCCCACCTCGTTCATCTCGAGAATAGCCTGCTCGAAGCCGTCGATCGCCATATCCATGCCCGTCTGGAACTTCATGGGGTTCTCGGGCGTGGCGTAGCCGAAAACCGTACCGTCGTCGAGCTTGCCCGTGTACACGAGCGTAACCGTGGAACCAAGCTGCATTTGTCTTGCTCCTATCTGTTAGAACCAACAAGCCGCCCGCGTGACGCGGGCGGAACTGTTACCTTATTCGGCGTCCTTGTCGGAGGCGGTCTCGATCACGTTGCCCTCGCCGTCAACGACCGTCACCTCGGCGTTGTCGACCAGCCACTGCGTCGCCTTCGACTGGCGGCACATCTTACGGATGTTGGCCATGCGATGGGCGTTCTCCCACTTCTCGCGGGTCTCCATCTCGTCGTCGCCCTCGAACATCTTGGCGACGTCCTCTTCGGTCACCTCAAGGCCCTTCTCGACGAAGAGCGCCTCGAGAGCGCAGTCGATCGCCGCGCGGCGCTGCGCCTCGGTGGAGACCTGTTCGCGCAGCTTGTCGGCGTCGCCGCGGCCGTCGAGCAGCCACTGCTGCAGGTTCGTGCCCTGCTCCTCGAGGGACTTCATGAGCTCGCGGCCCACGTCCTGGCGGATGAAGTCGACGTAGTACGAAGGAACCTCGCCATCGAGGCGCTCTATGAGCTTCTCGACGGCGCGATCGACCATGAGCTTGGGGAGATCCTTGCTCTTCTGAATGTTGACCGCCATGCGCAGCTGCTTGCGCATGTCCTCGACATCGGTGCAGCCCACCTTGACGGCAAGCTCGTCGTCGATCGCGGGGAGGATGCGCTTGCGAAAGCTTTCCACCTCAACGACGGCATGCAGGTCGCCGTCGCCGAAATCGGAGGAGCCGCTCTCGTCTTTCGCCTCAAAGTCGAATTCGCGGACCTCGCCCGCCTTCGCGCCGATCAGCTGCTCGTCGAACGATGCGGGCATCGTGCCCTCGCCAAGGCCGATCATGCGCTTGGCGGCGCGCAGGATCACCCTGTCGTGGTTCGTGACCGTCATCGTGACCATGGCGTAATCGCCCATTGCGGCCTCGTGGTCGGCATCGGCGATGTCCTCGAAGGAGTGGTAGTAATCCTGAAGCGCGTACAGCTGCTCCTCGACCTCTTCGTCGGTCGCTTCCTCCGGAGGCATCTCGATGGAGACGGGCTCGTAGCTCGTCAGCCTCATGACCGGCGCAACGCTGCCCGAAACCGTAAACGTGAACGGCTTGCCCTCTTCGACCTGGTCCTCGATGTTGAACTGCGGCTCGTCGATGAACACCACGTCGGCGTCGTCGATCGCCTTGAGCGCATACTCATTGACGAGCAGCTCAGCAACGCCGCCCATGGCGTTGGCGTGACCGCCGACGCTCTGCTCCAGCACGGCACGCGGAGCCTTCCCCTTGCGAAAACCGGGGATGTCCCTCTGGGCGACATCCTTGAAGAACTTGCGCGTGCACTCGTCAACCTCATCGGCCGATGCGGTGATGGTGAGAACGAGCTCCTGGCGCTCGCCGTCGTCCTCACGTACCTTGTCTTTAACTTCCACCGTCTTACTCCAGCTATTCCTAGTCCTGTATAGTTGCAGCCGCGCGACGCGCCCGAAACCGTCAGGGCGACCGATACGCAGCAACTTGTTATTTTACCGCAAACAGCAGTTCGTTCGATAGCTCAACGCAGAAACACACGCCGCGGCACGGCACGGGAACAAACGCCGTGTCGCACGGTAGAACCCATCGGCTCATAACCTTTTGAGTTCTTGCATTTTCGTTTCGACGGACCGAAGATAATGCCAAGAAAGAAACAGCGAAGGAGGGACCCATGGCGGACACGAGAGCCAGCTCCTCCCTAGCGGTTCGCCACCTCGCGCAGGTGTTCACCAACATCCTCGCAGCGGACCGCGCCATGACGTTCGAGCAGTTCGAGAGCAAGGCCATTGAGGTGGGGCATGTCGTCATAGCAAAGGCGATGGCGGCCGCGCTCGAGCAGCACGACCAGGATCTGTGCGCCGACCTGCCCGACGGACAGCGCATTCACGACGTACGGCGCCGCACGCTCGTTACCGAAGTGGGCGACGTGTCGTTCCGGTACCACCGCGTGCGCAACCGCGCCGACGGGCGCACCATCATCCCTCTCGCCGATGCACTCAAGCTTCCCTGGAACCGTCAGATATCGCCCGGCGCCCTGTCATTTCTCGCCGAGGTTGCCTCGGAGGTCTCATACCAGAAAGCTGCCGAGCTGCTCGCGCGCAAAGGCGGGTCGCAGGTGAGCGCAATGACCGTCATGCGCGCGCTTGACCGCACGGAAAAAAAGACCGCGCCCGCGGACGTTGCGGGCGAACCGCCGCGCAAGCACAGCGAAAGCACTGCAGCGCCCGCGCAGCGAACGGGCATACGAACGGTGCGAAGGCGGCGCAGCGCCGCGCGCAAGCCACCGCGCAGCGTGCCGAAACCCGGTGAGCCCCAGCTCAACTGGCTCTCGCAGATGTGGCAGCCCATCCGCAATTCGATGGCGTTCGTCGCCCTCGAGACGTTCTTTCCCGCCGTCAAGCAAACGTACCAGGAACGCACCGCGTCGAACCACGTGAAAGGAGAAACCATGGGATCCTACGAACGCGAGCAGCAGATGATCGCCGCTGGCACCGCCGAACGCGGCTATACCGCACGCAAGTACTTCGAGGAACTGGACGCCGAACTCACCGAGGAGACCTCGTCCCTTTCGCATCGACCCGACTACACGAAGACGCTCTTCGCACCCGAACACGACGACATCTACCGCGAGTTCTGCGCCTACGTCGATCTGCCCAAGCCGCGTTTCTTCGACGCGACCGAAGACCCGATTCGCGTGGAGGGGTATTCGGCAGCCGACGTGTACTTCGCCATGAAGTCGAAGAATCCGCGCATCGTCGAGATCGACGGCGCCGCCGTGTACAACATGCTCGTGAAGCTGCGCACCCAGCCCGAGATCTCCAAGAAGGTGCTCGACTTCGTTCCCACCTGCTACCAGGGCGGATGCGGCAAGGGCGACGCCGCCTTCGAGCGCGGATACTACGACAACAAGTAGCCTCAGCCGCGCGGGTCGTGCGCCCGCCGCAAGTCGAGTAATCGACGCAGGTTGAGCATCCGCCGCAGGTCGAGCATACGCCGCAGGTCAGAAGCCCAGCGACGGCACGGGCACGGCCGATGTCGCCGCCGAACCAAGTTCGAGCTCGTAGGTCGAGTGCAAGTCAGCGAGAAGGGCCCTGGTGCCCGGAATTCGCAGGATCGCGCAGGCGCCGCGTACTTCGGTACGCAAGCCTGCGGGATCGTGCGAAGGCCGGGCGCCAGGGTCCTTCGCAGCGTCGGCTCGTTCCGCTTGCCGTCAGGCAAGCGGAACCCTACAGCGGAACCCTCACAGCGCTGATGCCGCCGCGGATGAAAGCGTCAAGGGTGCGCTGGACGATGTCCCACTCGCCCGTCGACACGTCGGCAAGCGCGACGGCGTAGCAGCCGCTCATCTGGAAGCGGTAGAGCGCGTCGGCCTGCATGCGACTCATACCCAGATCCGAGAACATGTTCGACACGCCGCCGGGAAACGCGCCCTGTTCGACGAGCGCGAACAGCAGCGGCATGAACCGCTCATCGCGCACGACGGGCGCATACGGTCCCGCCTCGCGCAGCGCCACGCAGAACGGACGACCGCTGGACTGCACGCAATCGCTGCAGCGCAGGTGAGATTCGAGCGAACGCAGATCTCCAAGAAACTCGACGACGAGCGCCGCATAGACGTCCTGCACGTTTCCGTAGTGCGCATAGAGCGTCGATCGGCTCACCCCCGCCTCGCTCGCCAGATCCGACATCGAAACGTCTTCGAGCTTTCCGCCCATCAGAAGGCGCAAGAGGGCCTCCCTGATCGCTGCGTCCCTCTTCTCGTACCGTGCATCTCCCATACGTCCTCGACCCCTCTTCAGCAGGCGACATGGCGACGGGGGGCCATAGCGGCTCCGCCCCTCCGTCACCCGTATCGAACACAGTGTAGCGAATTGTAGCGATGCTTATCGAACACATCGTACGATAACGTTCAGCAGCGACTCGCTGCAGCTCCTATACTGACCTCAAAAGCAAAGCAGCATCCGATTTCGGAGGTGATCGCATGCAGACGAGCAAAACGCCCCTCCTCGACTTGTTGGGAACAGCCGACACGCGGTTCGTCATCCCCGTCTACCAGCGACTCTATTCATGGCAGAAGCGTCAGTGCCACGAACTGTGGCTCGACCTGCACCGTGCGGCCCGCGCCGACGCGTCGCACTTCATCGGCACGCTGCTGTACTCGCACGAGGATCCCGACCCCAACGGACGCCAGCGCCTGGCGGTCATCGACGGACAGCAGCGTCTGACCACACTGACGCTTCTGCTCGAAGCGCTGCGTCGCTATCTGACGACCCGCAACCAGGTGCTCGACGGCATCGACGCCGCCACAATCGAGACGCACTACCTGCGCGTCGGCGACGGGCCCGCCGCCCCCTGCAAGCTCGTGTTGTCGCGCAACGACGGCCCCACACTCGAAGCGGTGCTCAACGGCACGACGCTGCCCGACAACGCCTCAGAGAACGTCCAGCGCAACCTGGCATTCTTCCAATCGCTCATGGACAAGGACGACTTCGACCCCCGCGCGCTTTGGCACGGCATCGAAAAGCTGTTCGTCATCAGCGCGGAGGTGGGAGCCGCCGACAACGCCCAGCTCATCTTCGAGAGCCTCAACTCAAAGGGCAAGCCGCTCACCACGGCCGACCTCGTGCGCAACTACCTGCTGCTCGCCGAGACCCACGAGGAGCAGACGCGCCTCTACGACGAGTACTGGGACCCCATCGAGGGCATGTTCCAGCCCGACCCCGGCTCGCTGCGCCTGGACAACGCCATCCAGGGATGGCTCTCGGTGCGGTTCCGCAAGGTGCGCGCCCGCGGCCGCGACGAGGTGTACAGCGTGTTCAAGCAGTACGTCGAGGACGAGTTCGCTGGCACGACCGAAAGCCTTTTGCACGAGCTGCGCAACTTCTGCATGATCTGGGCCGAGAACTACCGCTACCACGCTGTGAAGAAGTACAAGTCTGCGTTCAAGTGGGCCGAGAACGGCGCGCCCACGCTCGTGTCGCACTACGAGAAGAAGCAGAGCACGAACCAGGCGTTCGCAGATGCCACCCGCGCCAAGATGGACGCCACCGACGCGTCGCTGTGAGGTGATTGATATGCTGACGAAACAAGAGATGTTCCTCGACTTTCTGGGCGCGCCCGCAACCCAGCTGATCATCCCCGTGTACCAGCGCGTCTACGCTTGGGATCGCACGCAGTGCGACACGCTCTGGGCCGACATCGAACGCGCCGGTCACACGGGCAGCGTGCATTTCATCGGAACGGTGCTCTACGCGACCGAGCCTGGCACCGACGAGGTCGAACGCCGCCTTGACATCATAGACGGCCAACAACGAGCGGCCACGCTGACGCTTCTGATCACCGCCCTGCGCGACTGGATGCACGAGACGGGAACCGCACTTGAGGGCATCGATGCCGACACGCTGACGAGCCGCTACCTGCACGTCGACGCTGCCGACGGCGCGTTGAAGCTCGTGCTCTCGCGCGTTGATCGCGCCACGATGCGCGCCGTGGTGGAGGGGACCGAGCTGCCCCAAGACGAGGAGGAGCTCTCCCAAAACGTCGCGAACAACTACCGCCTGTTCCGCGACAAGATGGGTGACGGCTTCACCGCCGACGATGCACAGGCGATCTGGAACGGCATCCAACGCCTGCTGATCATCGCGGCGTCACTCGACGGTGACGACCGCCCGCAGCTCATCTTCGAGAGCCTCAACTCCAAGGGCATGCCGCTCACCACGGCCGACCTCATCCGCAACCTGCTGCTGGTCAATGCCGGCTACGACGAGCAAACGCGCCTCTACAACAAATACTGGGCGCCGATCGAGCGCCTCTACGCCGACGACCCTGGCTCGCAGCGCCTCAACGCCGCTCTGCACGGCTACCTTGCCGTCACCGCACGCAAGCTGCACATCTCCGACAAGAACCAGGTGTACGCCGCGTTCAAGACGTTCATGGAGGACATCTACCAGGGGTCGCTCGAGGAGCTGCTCATCGGACTTAAGGGCTTCTGCGAGACGTTCGCCGCCAAGTCCAACTCCGCAGGCGCCCGCCGCGCCCAAGCCGCCGCCGAGTTCGGCAACAGCAAGCCAAAGGACTACATCGGAGCCCGGCACGTGTTCGGCGACTGAGCCGCCAATCCGGGTCGCACGTAGCAACCTATCATGGGGCCTGTCAATCCCCCCCCCGAGCGACGGGCCCCGCCAAAGGCGCTCTCGCTCAACAACTGCTCAACGTCTCGCGACATGCAGCCGCTTCGCCACCGGACTACAATGGGAAAAGCCGCTGATCGGCATTCCCTCTGCGATCGGAAGAGCATGAGAGTCTCGAGATATGATGCATCCACTGGCAAGCCGAAACCGCGCCTCTGGACGCGGGGATTCGTCTTGCTCGCGCTCATCCAGACGCTCGACTTGTTCACCTACAACATGATCACACCCGTCATCGCACAATACGCCACCGGGCTCGGCTACACGCTCGTGATGGCCGGCGTCGTGGCGGGCGCGTTCACGTTCGCCGCCCTCTTCGCGCGTCCCGCCAGCGGCGCGCTGTCCGACCGCATGGGCCGTAAGCGCATCGTGCTCACCGCCGTCGTCGTAGGATGCTTGGCGCAGATCGGCTACGCGTTCGCCACCGACTACGCGGCGCTCATCGCGCTGCGCGTTATCCACGGTTTCTTCTACGCGCTGTTCGGCACAGCGATCTCAGCGATTGCGATCGACAGCCTGCCCGAGGAGCGGCGGGGCGAGGGCATGGGCTGGTTCGGCACGTCGTACGTGTTCGCCAACGCGCTGGGACCTGCGCTCGGCGTCGCCGTGAGCGGCGCCTTCGGATTCCTGCCGATGTTCCTCATCGGCGCGGGCATCGCCGCCTGCACGCTTACGCTGGGATTGATGCTGCCTCCCGACAAGCTGGTGCCGGCACGCGCATCCGTTGCAGCGGGAAACGCCTCCCGCACCGCCCGCTCCAGCGGCAAGGGCCACCTCTACAACACCGTCAACGCGTTCGTCAGCATCAAGTGCCTGCCGCTCGCGTTCGCCGCATGCTGCTACCTGACCATCTGGGGCATCATTTCCACCTACATCGTCATGGTGGGCGACGCGCGCGGCGTGGCGGGAATTTCGCTCTTCTTCGTGGCGAATTCGCTCACGTTGTTCTTCACCCGCCCCATCGCCGGCAAGCTGGCCGACAAACACGGCCTGTCGGCAGTGTTTCTCCCGTCGGTGGTGTTCGAGGCGCTGGCAGTCGTGTTGATCGCGTTCTCGCAGCAGCTGTGGCTGTTCTTGATCGCAGCGGCGTGCAAAGCGCTCGGCAGCGGCACCGTCACGCCCTCCATCCAAGCGAAATGCGGCGAGCTCGAGACGCCCGAGCGGTCGGGCGTAGCCATGTCGACTTATCTGCTCGGCACCGACGTCGGCTACGCTGTCGGCCCCATCATCGGCGGCGCGGTCTCGACAAGCTTCGGCTTCGAGGCGATGCTCCTCTCTGGATTCCCCATTCTCGCAGCAGGCGTGATCGTCTATATAATCTGGCAGCGAAAAGCTCGCTCCACTGTCCAGCAGAGCAGCGAGACCGACTAAGCGGGATCTGCGGAGTTGAGGCGCAGAACGCACATCTGGAGCTCTTGCACGAGCTCCTCGGTGATGGGTTCATCGGGCTCCTCACCCGCCTCCAGCTGAGCGTCGAGCGCGAAGCAGCGGCGAATGAACGCCTCGTGTTCGGCGTTGATCATGCGCAGCGCACGCGCCTCTTTGAAGCACAGCTCAAGGTCAGTCGACTTGGCAACGCGCCACAGGTGCAGCGTCGCCAGACGCACCGATCCGCGAAACTTTCGATCAACTGGCACTTCGGCCATTGCTCCCCCTCACATCAAGCGGGCGGGCGCACACTACACCCGCCCGCTGATCATACCGCGAACAAGCCTTCGCGGCACGGCACATCGCCTGGAATTCACGGCGCGTGCGTCACGGCAAACGCACGCGTCTGCAATGCGCTCCTAGCGCTTGATCGCGTAGATCGACACCGCCTGGTAGCGCACGTCCTCGTCGCCCGGCACCGTCTCGTACGTGCTGTCGGCCTTGTAACCGCGCGCCGCCTCGACCTCGTACGACTCCTCGATCGACGGATCGGGGAAGCCGGCAGCCTCGAGCCACGCGTAGTTCTCCTCCTGCGTGCGCGCCGCCTGTACGCTATTGCCGAGCGCGCGCGCCTGCGCAACGACGTCTTCATTGCGCGGGCGATCAGCGAAGATCGTCTCCATGATGAGCAAGCCGCCGCGCTTGAGCACGCGCCCGAACTCGCGCAGCGCCTGCTCCTGATCGTAGAGCAACGTCATCACGTTGTTGACGTACACCACATCCATTGTCGCGGTGCCGAATCCTGCGGAGATGAGATCCTCGGGATAGGCCACGCGGAACTCCATGTTGTTGCCGGAAAAACCGCTGTCGTGCCACGCGCGGTTCGCGCCGTCTTTCGCCTCCTCGATGTAGGAGCGGCTCCAGTCGATACCGATCGCCGTGCCCTTGTTGCCGACCATGGCGCTCAGCTTGTACACGCCCCTACCGCGACGGCAGCAGATGTCAAGTACCTTCTTGCCCTTGAGGTCGGACACCGGCAGCAGCATCTTGCACAGACTCGTGAAGCCGTACTCGAACTGCTTGCCGCCGTAGTACGCCGCCAGCGCCGCCTCGTCGTAGCGCGCGGCGTTCTTACTCGGGACGTCGGACGCCTTCGCATGCACAGGCGCTGGCGAGCGATCCTCGGCCTGCGCCGCCTCCTGCGCCGACGCGTCCGCGGAGACCGCCCCTATCGACAGGCCCACCGCCACACGCGCATCAGATGAGGAGGCATCCGCCTGCTTGATGTTCTCGCTCAGATCCTCAAGCATGCTCGCGCGTTCGGCCAAGCCCATACGCGCCGAGTCGACCTGCAGTTCCTCGTTGTGCGCGTAGTACTTGTCGTTACCGTAGTGCGCCACGAACTGCGTCGTCGCCTTACGCGTCGCAAGCTCGGCCATGAACACGAGCAGCTCGCGCGATCCGAAGCAAGCATCGATGAAGTCGAAGGCGTGATCGATCTTCAAGCTCGCGCGGTCGGCGGCGGGTGCGGCGGCCTGGATCAGCCGGACCGCGCCGATCAGTTCGTCG
>ERZ1034952.1853-NODE-1853-length-16462-cov-25.650576_pt1 | contig 16462 bp, 12 predicted proteins | sample MGYA00520625_ERZ1034952 | MGnify/ENA primary metagenome ERZ1034952 (study PRJEB33766, sample SAMN09781773) | gut metagenome | biome: gut microbiome | host: Homo sapiens | place: Madagascar | study: EMG produced TPA metagenomics assembly of the PRJNA485056 data... | reverse complement strand
TTTAGACTATTGCCCCCCCCCCGACAAGCTTATTTTCTTTGAATTTCATACTAAATTCCTCTCTTTCTTTCATAAATATATTATTATTCTAACAAATTTTTTGAAGTTTTTCAAGTAGTTGCCCAAAATTACACCTCTCACCCTACCCTCTCCCACAAGGGGCGAGGGGAAAGAAGAATGTGTTGGCGATATGAACCAAAATATCTTCAACGATAAGGACTTTTCACGTTTCACTTCTCACTTTTCACGTTTTTATATTTCATCAATATTTGTCATTATAGATTTATATAAAAAAATAGAACCTATAAGGTTCTATTTTTCAACTTATTTATGAAGAATACTTAAATGAGCTTTGAATATTCTTATCCATCATACTTTGACAAGAATCGTACTCTGCATCAATCATTTTCAATCTATTTTGATATTCTTGCATTTGCATATCTAATTTTTGTTCAAGAACTTTTAATTTCGCCTGCCGTTGTTGGAGAAGTTTGGTTGTAGGAGATTCCGGATCATAATCATTTCCCACTTGCATCAAATCACTCACAGACTGCGACAACCCCATTTTTGTCTGGGTAATCAATTGGATTTTGTATTCCAAATCCAGTCGCTGTTGTTGAAGATACATTAATCTGATTTGTGAGGTAAGTAATCCCATTTTATCTTCCTTTATCTTGTTTCATTAAGGTGATTACCTTGCAGAAACGTGTGTTGATTGTTTTCTGCAATCAACTGTTCCATTTTTTGAAACTGATGACGGTGATAGTTTAATCTATATTGCGCCATCTTTCGTTTCTTATTCATCGTCAAAAACTCTTTCAAGCCTTCAACAAATGAATTTGTCATTGATTTTATAGGATTCTTTCTTATCAGAAAGTTTTTCGAATATATTAAGAAGTCTATTAACCTTTTTATATTCGTTTCTAAAGTATCTCGAAGCATTTTTCTCCTTACACTTTAGACCTACATGTATATTAAAACAATTTACACACAAATATTGCCATGATTGGAAACATTTGCTTAACATGTCTTAATCATGTTGTCCATCGTACTTTTACTATTACGGATATGTTTTCTAAAAACTTTAGTAAAAACAAAAAACTTGTAAATAAAATTTACAAGTTTTGAATTGCTTTACTATCGCCTTCAATAGATTCTTTCAGCATCTTTTTAACAACATCACCCTGTGTATCCAACATCTTGCACACAGTTTCAATGTTTCTAACCTTTTGCGAAAGAATTGTGTCGGCATTTGCTGTAATATTACCTGTAACGTTTTGATAAGCCGCTAATGCAGCAGAGGATGTTCCTTGCATCAAGTTACCCATTACAATTGCCGGAAGTCCGTATTCGCCCAAATAAGGAGCAGCGGCCTGCATAATCCCACCCCAACCGGAAATAATTCCGGCTACAGGCATAACCAAATTCTTCATTGAAAAACCGTAACCATTTGCAGCACCTAATCCGTAAGCAGCAGCACTTGCAACATCAGCAATTCCTCCAACTCCAGATGCGTAACCAGTTGCAACCCCACTATCTGTTCCCCAACCGCTTACAATTGAAGATGCACCACCTGTTGCATAACCATCAAGCCCCCACGATATAGGCGCAGCTCCTGACGGAAATCCTGAATAGTTATATAAAGAATCTATTCCGTATGATGAACCGCCATTAAAAGATGATGAATAAGATGTTCCGGGAACATTCATCGTTTGAGATGCACCAAACACTGTTGCAAAAGATGATGGAGCTAACAAGCTTGCAATATTATATAAAAAACCACCTGTCGCACCAAAACCTGAACCCAACCCGTTACCGGAAACTGTCAAATCTCTCAATTGGTCATAAGTTTCCCAAAGTTGTGCTTTTGCATCTCCGCTCGCTGAGCCGAATTTGTTTGCTATTACAAGATAACTGTCATTTTTGTAAGCCATTTGAACCTCTTAATTTTATTCAAAAGTTTTGTATGTAGATTCGATATTTTTATCAATAACTTTCTTAACAGATTCCATTTCTGTTTGCAAAGCCTCTTGTTCAGTATCAAGTTGTCTTAAACGAAGTTCAAGAGTTCTATCTTGTTGCTGAATTTTTTCTGTTTTTGCGTTAATATCCGCAATTCTTTTTTCATAAACCTGCATATCATAATTATACTGGTTCATTGCGTCATTATAAGCATTTTCATCAGTTTTTGTTTCTGTACTCAAGGTATAAGTTGCAGATGTATCTTCAAACCTGATTGTTTGCGGTCTGCCAGAATCATCCAACTGGACAAATGCTCTTTGTTTTTGTTCAATTTTTGTACTTATATTTTCTGCATCATACATTGTTAACTTATTTTGGTTTTCAGTAGGTTTTGAAGGATCTGGCGCACTTTGTGCAGTTGTTTGCAAATCTTCCAAAGTCGCAAAATAAGTTTTTCCACCTGATGTCCATGTATAAATATTATCTGAACTTGAAATCTTTTCTGCTGGAAAATCTTTACAAATTTGTTCGTAAGCAGCTTTCATATCCTTATCTGTCGCATCATATGGGAGAACTTCATTATTCCCGACATAAGCCGGAACATTTTCTGCAATTGAATATGTAGGTAAGTCAGATTTTCCTTCTACTGCTTTTTTCAAATCTGTTGTAGATACAAAATTTAATTTTCCATCATCATCAGTGTAAGTATAAACATTATTTACATCAACTTTTGCAAAATCAGGATAATCCTTTACAATTTGAGCATAAGTAGTTCTTTGCTCATCAACTGACGCATCATATTTTGTAAGCTCTTTTCCTCCAACAGTATAAATTCCGGTCGCATCATCATAAGTAACTTGATCTTGTGCCACTGTAGATTTTGCTGCTTTCGTATTAAAACTTACTTGCGGATTAGCTTTTTTAGTCTGAACACCTGTATAAACATCTGAATAATGATAATGTGAAATCATATAGTTGTAACCGTCAGGATCATTTATCAAATCCGACATCTCTGTAATTGTTTCAGTATTAGTTCCATCTTGATAAGAATATTGCAAAGTAGTATAGTCCTGAGTACTTGGAGCTGTAGGAACTTCTAAGGCTAACAATTCATTAAAAGTATTAGCACTCTGATTTGCCAATGCCGTACGAGCTTGGTTAATCTGTTGTCCTTCATATTCTACGTTTGTTTTTCTTGCGGTCAAGCCTAAATATCTTGCTTGTGACGCTGCCATGCCCATAAGCTACTCTCCTTTATCTACCTGCTCAATTCATGTATAATGGAGTTTTTTAATAAGTCAACATTATATATAAAATTATACGGTACAAATCTAAAAATTAATACTGAAATTACTACCAAATCATCCATTTGAAGGAGAAAAAAATCTAAATTTCATACAGTAGAATTATAAAAAAATCAATCGATTATTAAACGCAACTGTCATTGCGAAGCGAAAAGGAATAAGGAGGGGAAATAAAAAAATTTTGAATATACGCTGTAGCAATCCCATTCAATTCAAATTAATAAGATTACTACGTCACTAAAAACTTTCTATATCAATGTTTTTTGGGTACTCATAAGCCATCATACATGAAAAATATTTTATCCTACTTATAGCAATATTTTTTATCACTATAGCTTCAATTATCAATCAATGCATTATATCGTTCTTTATGACCATCTGGAAAAATTCTATAATACATTCCTGCGATACGTTTAATCTCATATTTTTCTAATATTTTACCATTTGCATCCATCAATTCCGCTTTTGGTCCGTCTTTATTACTATCCTCTTCCTTGTAAATATTCCCATTAGAAAACTCTCTTATAGCAGTTTTAACAAAATTTCCATCTTCACCTTCTTCATTTTTTTCTATTTTAGTTTTGTATAATAATGTACCATTACGATCATATGTCTCTTTTAGGCTTTTTGATCCTGTGTCGTAAATTACTTTATTTTTTGCTATGATATTATTTTCTCTATCATATTCTATTTCTGCTATAGTACCATCTGCTTTTGTTATTTTTTCTTTTCTTCCTTTTATTTTACCAGTACCGTCTACTTGCGCACTAAAAGTCCGACTTTCGATTATTTCTTTAATGTTACCATTTTCATCATACTCGTAGTTCGTTTTATCCATAAAAAAATCTTCATTGTCTGCAAATAGTTTATTTACTGAGGCTTCTTGTTCCGGTGAGCCTTTTCTAACATCGAAACCAAGACTTCTTATGTATGCATCTGCATTTGTGGCTCCTATGCTATATACTTTCCCGTCTTTATAATATCGTGGGGAGGAATCCGATTTAAAATTTTTAATTTTTTGAATTCTTCCTTTTTCGTCATAATCAAATTCTTTATATCCAAAGAAATTATCCATCTTTGGAGTTTTGGATGGAATTTTGGATGCAATTTTTAATGTTTTTGATCTTTTGTCATATTGAATATGTTGCTCATAGAAACCTCTTTGTTGTACTTCAGAGATAGTTTCTTCTGAATTTTCTCCATTATCACTATTATTAAGTAATGCGGAAAATATTTTTGATATATTTTCACTCCATTTAAAATTTTCAAAGAAGCCAAAAGCCCTAGTTTTTCCTAATTTTTCAAGTTCTTCTTTGCTAAAATCTTCACTATCAATTATTCCATTGTTATTTTTATCTCCAAAAACAGAGATAGGAGTATTGTTTTGTTGTTCTTTGTTTGTTGCTATTGCTTTTTTAGAAAATGCAAAACTCTGACTTTCGTTATCAATTCTGACCATTGTTCAATCTCTCCTAAAAATTTTATACACTTCTATAAAAACGTAAGGGCTGGAAAAATTGACATAGTACTCCGCATAGCATAGCAGAGTATAGCGCCATTATGACAAAGTTTGAGCCTGTTTTAAGCCCATCTTTACATTTCTCAACATGTGATATTTGGGCATTCTTCCTCACAAAAAACTATTCAACAAAAGAGGTGCGACAAAATTGCCACACCTCTTTTGATTAACATCTTTAAATAAATCTATTCTTCAGATTTTTCTTCGCCTGCCTCAGCTTTTTCAGCATTGATAGTCAAAGCAATTCTTTTATCTGTTGGGTTGAATTTCAATATATAAGTATCAACCTTGTCACCAACTTGCAAAATGCAATCTTTTTGGTTTTGCAATTCTACAACTTCAGCGTGTGGTAACAACGCTTCAACACCAGGAAATACTTCTACAAATGCGCCAAAATGTTTAATTCTTGTAATTGTACCCTCAACTTTGTCGCCTTCTTTGATATTTTTTTCAGCCTCTAACCATGGATCCGGTTCAAGATTTTTCAAACTCAAAGAAACACGTTGCTTATCGTGATCAACCGCAATAACTTCAACATCAATTTTGTCGCCAACATTCAAAATATCTGTCGGATGATCAATCCATCTCCAAGACAATTGAGATAGCGGCAATAATCCATCAATTCCGCCTAAGTCAACGAATGCACCGAAATCTGTAATTCTAACAACGTCACCTTTTACAATCTGACCGGCTTCAATTTGAGAGAATACATTTTTTCTTGCTTCAACAGCTGTATCATCATAAACTTTTTTATTAGAAAGTATAAAGTTGTTTTGTTGAGGGTCAAGTGTAAGAATTTTAACTTCTAACTTACTTCCAACTTCCAAATCACTTTCTTTAACTCTTAATTGAGATGAAGGAACAAAACCTCTAACACCTGAAACTTCAACCAACACACCGCCTTTTACAACACCGGCAACTGTACCAAGAATAGTTTCATCAGCTTCCTTAGCTTTTTCAAGTTCTTTCCAAGCATAAGCAAGGTCAACTTTTTTCTTAGATAGAAGGAATTTTCCATCCTCATCTTCTTCTCTGATAATCAAAAATTCGTACTCATCACCTTTTTTGAATTTTTGTTCAATATTTTCATCTTTGTCTACGGCTTCACGTGTAGGTACAACGGCAATAGTTTTTGCGCCAATATCAACCATAACGCCTTGACTATCATAACCACATACGATGCCTTTTACTAAATCACCTTTTTGAAATTTGTAATCATACTTTTTCAGTAATTCTTCAAAATCTAACTCACTTGATGTCATTTTTACTCCATTTGTCATAAGACACTAATCTGTCAACTTTGTGAACATTGTAACAAATTTTTTAAAATTTGTAAAGTTTTATGTAAAGTTCCTTAACAAAACAGGAACTAAAGGGCTATTCTATCTTTTATTTTTTCAATAATACCTGCAACTGTATCTATCAAATTTTGTGTTGAGCCGGCTGCACATTTTGCGCCAATTATTTGATTTTCTTTGTTTAATTGAATACAGTCAACTCTATTTTGTTTAGTTAAGATATAAAGTTTTGAATTATCATTCAAACCAATAGAGCGTGTCATTTGCAAATTATTTCGTTTTGCATATTTCGCAATATTAAATGGTTCTACTACCGGAATTTTTGACATAATCTTTCCTTTCTTTTACTCATACAAAAGCGGAACATGAGATATTTTGCTACATGTTCCGCTTTTATATAAAGTTATATTAACTTATAAACTTACGCTTTCAATGATTCTATCAAATCAGAGATTGTTTTTTCTTGAACTTCAATTTCTTCAATTCTTGATTTTGTTTGTTCTATCAATTCTTTCGGCGCATTTGCAACGAATTTAGGGTTGTTAATTCTGCCTAAAAGAGATTTCTTTTCGTTTGTAAGTTTATCTAATTTCTTTTGTTGACGAGCAATCTCGGCATCCAAATCAATCAAATCCGCCAATGGCAAAATAATTTTTGATGCTGAAACAACGGCAGTTGCACTCTTTGGTGGAACAGGAGCGTTTTCATCAGCATAAGATATATTTTCTACACGTGCAAGACGTTTGATATATGCTTCAATTTCTTCAAAAATCGGTTTTTCATCTTTTTCTGCTCTAATTTCAATATCACATTTAATTGATGGAGAAATATTGAAACTTTGACGAACATTTCTCAATGATGTAATTGTTTCAAATACCAATTCCATCTCTTGAGCTTCTTTAGTAAATTCCAATTCTTTTCTATAAACAGGGAAATCCGAAACAATAATCGCTGACTTCATTTCATCATCACCCAACTGTTTCGCAGGTTTTGGAATTAATTGCCATACACGTTCTGTAATATGAGGCATTACCGGATGTAACATTCTCAAAGACATATCAAGAACATATCTCAAAACTCTTTGAGTATTGGCTTTCAATTCGCTATCTTGAAGTTGAATTTTCGCAATTTCAACATACCAATCGCAATATGAATTCCAGAAGAAGTCATAAAGAACGTGAGCAACTTCACCAATTCTAAATTCCTTGATATTTTCGTTGATTTCTTTTGCCGTTTTGTTTAATTTATCCAAAATCCATTTATCAGCAATAGTTAGATTAGAATAATCAACATCTTTATCATCAACTCCATCAAGGTTCATCAACACAAATCTTGATGCGTTCCAAATTTTGTTTGCAAAATTTCTTCCGTATTCAAATCTTTCTTCACTCATCTTGATATCTTGTCCGCCATAAGTACAAAGTGAAGTCATTGTAAACCTCAAAGCGTCGCAACCGTACTTGTCAATAATTTTAACCGGATCAATTGTATTACCTTTAGATTTTGACATTTTTTGACCTTTTTCATCACGAATAAGCCCGTGAATATAAACAGTCGAGAACGGTGCTTTTTGAGTAAATTCCAAGCCCATTGTAATCATTCTTGCAACCCAGAAGAAAATAATATCAAAACCGGTTACAAGGGTTGTTGTAGGGTAGAATTTTTTAAAATCTTCACTTTCGGTATTTGGCCACCCCATAGTTGAAAACGGCCACAAACCTGATGAGAACCAAGTATCAAGGCAATCTGTATCTTGTACATAATTTTCAGGATCAGGATTTTCTTTAGCAACAACCATTTCACCTGTTACTTTGTGATAATATGCAGGAATTTGATGTCCCCACCAGATTTGGCGAGAAATACACCAATCACGAATATTTTCCATCCATCCAAGATAGTTCTTTTCCCATCTGTCAGGAACAAATTTAATTCTACCATCTTTTACCGCAGCAATAGCTTCTTTTGCTAAAGGTTCCATTTTTACAAACCATTGTTCAGAAAGTAATGGTTCAATAGTAGTTCCGCAACGTTGGCATTTACCAACATTGTGTTCATGTTCTCTTGTTCTTAGCAAGAAATTGTTATATGAAAGCATACCAACAATTTTTTCTCTTGCTTCATATCTATCAAGTCCGTGAAGTTCTTGAGGTACTTCGCCACAAGCCTTCATTGTTCCGTCATTATTGATAACCCAAATAGGTTTCAAATTGTGACGTTGACCAACTTCAAAATCGTTAGGATCGTGTGCTGGAGTAATTTTAACTGCGCCTGTTCCAAAGTTTTTATCAACATATTCATCTGCAATAATAGGAATTTCTCTACCTGAAAGTGGAATAATAACAGTTTTCCCTACCAATTCAGAATATTTATGGTCATCCGGATGAACCGCAATTGCTACGTCACCAAAAATTGTTTCCGGTCTTGTTGTTGCAACAATAATTGCACCACTTTCATCTTTTAATGGATAAGAGATTTCCCACATATGACCTTGTTCTGTAGCGTATTCAGTTTCAACATCAGAAATCGCACTATTACAACGAGGACACCAGTTTACAATATATTTTCCTTTGTAAATTAAGCCTTTTTCGTACAATCTTACGAATACTTCTTTAACCGCATCAGAACAACCTTTATCAAATGTAAAACGTTCCCTTGAACGGTCAAATGATGCACCTAAACGTTTGCATTGATCCAAAATTGCGCTTTTATGCTCATTTGTCCATTCCCAAGTTCTTTCAACAAATTTTTCTCTACCTAAATCGTAACGTGTTAAACCTTCTTTTGCCAATTGTCTTTCAACAACATTTTGAGTAGCCAAACCAGCATGGTCAGTACCAGGAACCCAAAGAGTTTCATATCCGGCCATCCTGTGATAACGAACCAAAATATCTTGCAAAGTTTCGTCTAAAGCGTGTCCCATGTGCAAAACACCGGTAACGTTTGGCGGTGGAATTACGATAGAATATGGCGGTTTTTGACTATTTGCATCAGCCTTAAAATATTCGCCATCTTCCCAAAACTTGTAAATACTTTCTTCAGTATCTTTTGCATCGTAAACTGTAGGTAAATCTTCAATTTTTGTTGCTATCATATATTACATCCTTCTTATTTTTGCGTATATATAGAAAATAGCACAAAAACAAAGATTATGGTATAAGTAAAATATGAAAAAGATATTTCTTTTAATTTGTTTAACTTTTTTACTCTCAATACAACAAGCGAACTCTGCCAGCATTAGCGATTATATCGACAAGCCATACGCCGGAATGGCTTATTCAATAGCATTAAAACAAGATATACCATTCCTTCTTATTTTTGCAGAACCTAGTAATGCAATTGTTTTACTCAGACTAATGCCACTAGTAAATATTGTTTATAATGACTACAAAGGACTTTACAATTTTTGCATAATTAATACGAGTGTTGAAGAAAATAATGAATTAGTAAACTATTTTGCGCCTAAAAAATTACCAGCATTGTACCTTATTGACACGCAAAATATGACATATACATTGATTGAGTCAAAATACTATAACAAAAACGCATTAAATAGAATATTAAAGGAATTTAAAAAAGAAACATTAATTACACCCCAAAAACAATAAATTTATAAAACTTGTCAAAAAAAACGAAACGCACATGCGTTCCGTTTTTCATTTATTTTTTATTAAACAATCCTACTTACGCTTTTGGAGCAGCGTTAGCAATAATGTCCATTTCATCTAATGATGCGTAAACTGCGTGGCATCCACAATCTACATACAAGATTTGACCTGTTGTACCTGTTGACAAATCAGATGCTAAATACAAACCTGCTTTACCAACATCTTCCAATGCAACGTTTCTGCCAAGAGGAGCTTTTGCAATAGCTGCTTTAAGCATTTTATCAAAGCCTGAAATACCTTTAGCAGCAAGAGTTTTAACAGCACCAGCAGAAATACAGTTAACTCTAACACCTTTTTTACCAAGGTCAGCTGCCAAGTATCTCATTGAAGATTCAAGAGCTGCTTTAGCAACACCCATTACGTTATAGTTTGCAACAACATATTCAGAACCCAAATATGTAAGAGCGAAAATTGAGCCGCCTTCATTCATGATAGGTTCAGCATGGTGGCATAAAGAGACTAGAGAATAAGCACTTACACCTAAAGCTAAATCCCAACCTGCACGAGATGTATCAATAAATCTACCTTGCAAATCTTCTTTAGCAGCAAAAGCAACGGCGTGAACAACAAAATCCAATTTGCCGTAAACTCTTTCACATTCTTTAAATACAGCTGCAACTTCGTCATCTTTAGTAACGTCACAACTCATAATAATTTTTGCGCCCATATCTTCTGCGATAGGTCTAACACGTTTTTCCATAGCCTCACCTGCATAAGTAAATGCAATATCAGCACCTGCATCGTGTAGTTGTTTTGCAATAGCGTAAGCAATCCCGTGAGTATTAGAAACTCCGAAAATTACACCTTTTTTACCTTCCATTAGTTTCATAAGTTATATCTCCCTCTTTTTTACTAACTAAAATACGTGTCTATCGTAGCACGAACAGAAAAAAATGGCAATAACAGAAGTGAAAAGTGAAAGGTGAAAGGTGAGAAGTCCGTTTAGTTCGCTTCGCTCAAAAATAACTTTGGTGCGATAGCACCTGTATTGGTCTTTTCACTTCTCACTTTTCACTCCTTACGAAATTATTAACAATTGTAACAACATGCAAACATGCTGAAATCAGGGAGTTTCGGAAGTTTTTATATATTTAAGAGAGTAAAAAAGAGAGCTAACTATGGGCGTTTCAAACGTAAACAATCTAAATAAAATTGATTTAACAAAGCTTGCTCTAGCGCAAAAAAGCAGACAGGCTAAGTCAAACCAACCTGCCTATATGCAAATGACAGGCTCAATTTTTAATGCTCCTGAAGTTAAACAACAACAAGAAACTACAAACTTAAATACTCTTAACACTAAAAAAAGTTTAAGTGAGTTAACTAAAAAAACTTCTACTTCTAACTCAACAACAAACAAAACAGAAGGCAAAGACAAAGAAGAAAATGTCGATCAAGGCAGCGTAAAATCTCAAGGTAATCAAGCTAAAAAAGGAACTACACAAACAGAAAAAGATTCTCGTGAAGTTAAAACAATCAATTCAGAAACAAAAAAACTTAACAAAGACATCAAACAAGAAGATAAAAAGTTCCAAGCTCAATTAAAACAACAACAAGCTGCTTTCCAAAAAGATAGCGCAAAACTTGAAAAACTATCTCAAGAAACAGAAGAAACTCAAACTGAAATTGACAACGCTCAAAATGAATTGGATAGTTTGTTAGGATCTTCAACTTTTACTATAAGCAGAGGCGATGGCACTCAAGGCGGTCAATCAACAAACCCTAATCAAGATAAAATCGACCAACTTCAAAAATTCATCGGTTCTAAATCAAACCTTGTTCAAAACAATGGCAAACAAATTTATTCATTGCAAAGAAGTTCTTCAAGAACACTTTCAAGAATGAATAGAACAAATGCAAACTTTGTAAAAATCCACAAAAAGAACACAAAAGCAATTCAACAAAACCAAAACGAAACAAGTAACGTTGTAAAATTTGCAACAAAACTTGAACAATGGAGTGCAATTGCAGAACAAGGTGGTAAAGCTCTTGACTTAGCTGGACAAGGGATGGTTGCAGCCGGTCAAGCAATCGCATCAACAGCTTGGGGGGCAGCGGTAGGTGCTGCAATGATTGCAACCGGAACAGTAATGTCAAAAGTTGGTACAGTTGCCGAAATGTTAGGTCAATACGGACAAACTGCAGCAAACATCACAAAAACCGCAGCTTACGCAGCAGAAGGCAATTTGGCAGGAGCTATGACAAGTGCAGCAGCAGCAATCCAATCAGGTGCAGCAGCTCAAAAATCTACTAAAGGCTTAAGTAACAATTTCAAGGCTATTGACCAGCGAGCAACAGATGCAACAAATAAAGCGGCAGCAAATGCAGCCGCAAAACAGACTGTTAAACAAACACAACAAGATGCAGTCGATAAACTTGGAGCAAATGCAACTAAAGAACAAATTAAACAAGCTAAATCCGAAGCACTTGGCGGCATGACTAAAAAAGAGATGAAACAATCCATTAGCGGAAAACTACAAGAGCAAATGGCTAACAAAGAAAATCCACTTAATACAAAAGACTTAATTAAAGACATAAAAGATGGCAACATTAAAAAAAATTCAACTGTAACAAACATTAAAGACGAAGCAATTGACAACTTTAGCAGCAACGTAAAAGCCGCTAACGGAACAGTTACAAATGGCGTTGTTACCGGTCTTGACAAAAAAGCAAGAAAAGAAGTTGGCAAAAAGACAGTCACAGGTTTCACTAACACTGCATCAGTTGCTAAAAAATCAACTCAAAAGTTCGACTTCCAAAAACTTTCTCAAGGTTTGATGTCTACAGCAGCGTTATTCTCAGCTCAAAATACAAACACTCAAGGAACTCATAAAGGCTACGCAGCTCAATGGGATTTAAACGCTGATCCTAAAATGAGAAGAATTAGAAACGCAAGAATGGCATCTGTTCGTCACGCAGCTTACGCATAACATAAAAAAAAGAAGCTAATCATTTCTGAAAAGCTTCTTTTTATTACTTCTATTATCTGGCTTATTTTACATAAGACAAGTCATTTGCTTGATTTCTCATTGCAGTTTGTTCTTCTAACAACAAGTTCATATAAAGTAACTTGTTAGCAGTCATCTGATCAAGGTTTGTAAATTCAGCCCCTGCACGTCTGTCTGTTGCAGAAACAACCTTAACATCAGCATTGATATTCAAATCACCATAAGAAATGTTCACTGGAACAATATCTCCGACTTTCAAGTCATTGTGGTGAGTTACTGCGATACCACCTCTTGAGATATCAATTAGAGAATCAATTTGTGTATTTTCTGCCAATTGAACAGGGTTTCTGTTATCTTGAGCAGGGAACCTCATATAGTGACGTTTATCTATAGAGTTTACATTATATTCAACAACACGTTGTTTATATGTTTCTTTTCCATAACTTGAATCTCTTGGATCAGTCGGTCTATCATCATCAGTATCGGTATCAATATCTGTATCTGTGTCTGTATCCACATCGGTATCCGTATCAATGTCGGTATCTATATCTGTATCTGTGTCTATGTCTGTATCCGTATCAGTATCGGTATCGCTATCAATATCAGTGTCTGTGTCGGTATCTGTATCGCTATCAGAATCAACGTCAGTATCTGTGTCATTGTCCGTATCAGTATCAGTATCGATATCTGTGTCAGTATCGGTATCCGTATCAACATCGGTATCTGTATCTGTGTCAATATCGGTATCGGTGTCTGTATCTGTATCCAAATCTGTGTCAGTATCAGTGTCGGTATCTGTATCAATATCCGTATCTGTGTCAGTGTCCGTGTCAGTATCGGTATCCGTATCAACATCTGTATCAGTGTCGGTATCAACATCGGTATCCGTATCAACGTCAGTATCCGTGTCCGTATCTGTATCTAAATCCGTATCAGTATCAGTATCAATATCTGTATCTGTATCGGTGTCTGTATCATTGTCAGTATCGGTATCAGTATCAATATCTGTATCAGTGTCGGTATCGGTGTCTATATCCGTATCAGTATCTATATCTGTATCAACATCGGTATCTGTGTCAGTATCTGAATCCGTGTCTATATCAGTATCTGTGTCTGTATCGGTATCCAAATCAGTGTCCGTATCAGTATCTGTATCGTTGTCAGTATCAATAGGTTCATTTTTATCTTCTGGAACTACTAGGTTGTCATCGTCTTCCTCTGTTCCTTGTTTATTAGGGTCTTTTGTTCCATCGTAATTTGGGTCATCCCCTTGAGAACTACCACCATAATAATAGTTTCTGTCATTTTTATCTTCACCTATTGCTGTAACATCATCAGGTCTAACTGCTTTCGCTCTGATTGAAACCGGTTTTGTCGGATCAGTTCCATTTTGCAAAGGATTAGTTGTATTATCTTTTGTCAAAGTAGATTTACCATCAGGTCTGTGTTTACCCATATTAAAGTAATAACCGCCTGCATAAGCATTATCTGCAACTAATGTTAAATCTTGATTTTTTCCAGGTCTGCCTTGACCTTGTCCATAGAATTTACCATTTTTAACTACAATTGTAGAATCTGCAGCATGCTGGTAAGCCGGAGCTTCATTTGGATCTTTGTAACTGCCTAAATCAAGAGCAGTAAGTTTAGCTTTTTCCAACTTAACACCGTTCGGTCCGTAATAGTCCTGAGGATAAGTAGGAACTTCACCCAAATGTTCAATGTACATATTCTTACCACGAGTAGTAATATTTACATTTTTAGCAGTTGTTTCTCTTATATATACATCACCTGAAAATTCAGCGTTTACGTCACCTGTTCTTGAAATAATAGCACAAGCATTTGTATCAAGCTTAGTTCCGTCAGCTTTATCCAGACCTTTTACATTGATATCTTTGATTGCCAAAATATCAATACCTTGTTGAGGTTTGTTGACATCAGTTACTACATGAGGATTTCTTGCATCATCGCCATAAAAAATATGCTCAACACCATTTTGTCTAAATGTTAATGCTTTGTCCTTAGAACCAACATTTCCACTTGAAATCATTGAAATTCCAGTACCTTCAACATTAGGATTTTGAGAGTTTGTAGAAGCATTGATAATATCGTAAGCTTTTGAACCTTTAATTGAACTGTCTGCAAGAAGAATAACTCTACCGTCAGCCTTAATTTGGTCAACTCTCATATCATTATTCAAACTTGCCATATTAACTAATGACTTGTTTGTACCCTTTGTGCTTATTGTTTTAATGTTGCCATCTACATTTACATTTATTGATTTTGTCAAATCTCTACCATTTGGTCCAATACCTGTACAAACGCCACCGTCACAAGGACCAACTTCCTGTCCAACCATACCGTTTTGAACATCTATATCAAGATTTTTTGAAGCCTTGATTAATGTTTCTTTTGTACCGTAGTTCAACAAGTTACCATCATTAATTTTAATATTAACGTTACCTGTAGAGTTTAAGTTATTGCTTCCTGTATAATCGCCGAGAATAACATTTGAATTTTTATTTGTTATATTAATTCCATTAGCATTAACATGACCTTTCACATTAATACCGTTTTTGCCGGAGTTAATAATATTTGCGCTATGAGTAGAGTTTTTAACCAAGCCTCCATTTGCAATGCTTACACCATCATTACCTGTATTTGTAACAATGAGTTCGCCACCTTGATTGCTCAACAAACCAGTAGATGCAATTAAAACACCTGAACCGGTATTATCAACCAACAACTTGCCGCCTTTGTTTGCAACAGTGCCTGATACATTAACTTCACCATTTTTGTTAACCAATAACGTATCACCGTTTCCATTCAATGATTTGCCTGAAACCTTAACACCTTTAGAACCTAAGTTTGTAATTTCTGTACTACCAGTACCAAAGTTTTTCATTGTACCGGCAATATCAGTTCCACCATTTTCGCCATAAGTTCTAATTATAATACTTCCGTTATCATTAGCAAAAGAATTAGCACTCATATTATCTGCATTTACAAGTTGATTAAACAAAGCTTCAGCTTGAGTATTTGAAAGAATTTTTGTAGCATCTTTAACACCGGCCATAATTTGAGCATCAGGTGAAACTTGTAAGTTTGCAGCATTGATATCAACAAAGTTTCTAGCTAAAACCTTACCATCGATTTTTACAGTTGCATTACCTTCACCCAATTTTGATTTGTAATCAGCAATCAAAGAAGGTCTTTTCAAATCACTTTTATATTTTTCGTAACTGTTGCTATCAGGTGTTAAAACAGTCAAAGAGCCTACGTTCAATACACCGCTTGAACCAACAACCATTCCGTTTGGTGAAATAAATACGGCATGCCCGTTATTAAATGCACCATTTTTACCAACTGCGTTAACAATACCCTGAATGTTAATTTGATTATCTACAAGGTTCACAAATGTTGACAAATCTTGTCCTTGTAAGTAATAGATCAGATTTGCAACATCACCTTTACTTAAATCAAAGTTTTGATATTTTCTAAAACCGATACTACCTGCTGGGTTTTTAGCAGTTGGAGTGATATCAAAAACTCCATTGCTACCAGTAACACCTGAAATATTTGTTGCCAAAACTTGCAAACAGAAAGATTGTTGTAAGAAGAAACAAAATGTCAATGCCGAAGCAACTGCTTTTCTTTTACCGGCTTTTATCTTAATCATGCTTTTCCTTTCAAATATTTTCCCTAATTTAAAAATTATTTTATATAAAATTCGACTAGCGTTTTAATATTATCAAGAGAATAGTTGTATTTC
>ERZ1034952.1850-NODE-1850-length-16477-cov-5.917367_pt1 | contig 16477 bp, 14 predicted proteins | sample MGYA00520625_ERZ1034952 | MGnify/ENA primary metagenome ERZ1034952 (study PRJEB33766, sample SAMN09781773) | gut metagenome | biome: gut microbiome | host: Homo sapiens | place: Madagascar | study: EMG produced TPA metagenomics assembly of the PRJNA485056 data... | reverse complement strand
TGGAAAAACAATAACCGTTTCCAGTGGAGCAAAGCGCTGCTTTGCACCGGCCTGATGGTGCTGTCTGCCTTCCTTGTTCCGGCGGAGGCGGAGGATGTGCAGTTTGGCAGCCTTTATTTTTCCCTGCCGGAGGAATGCTCCTATCAGCAGGGGGACTGCGGCATGATTCTAAAAAACGGGGAGCAGGTGGGCGCGCTGAAAGCCTATCCGCTGCCGGAGGATATTAACGATGGAATCCAGTGGCAGCGGGAGCTGGATATTCCAGAATGGCAGGATGACACATTAGGCTACTTTGGCGACAATTTCTCCCTGGAATTTTTCAGTGATGTGCCGCCGGAGCAGGAGCGGACGGTGATGACCCTGCATACCTTCTTCTGGGACGACCAGACGCTGTATGACCTGTGCCTGGACGAGTTGAAACTGGACGACAGCGAACGGGAGATGATTCTCTTTACTGCCGCCCTGGGAGGGGCGAAAGCCAACCTCCCGTATCAATTTAATCTGCCGGAGGGCTACGCGGTTTCCTATGAAGACGGGAACGCCCTCATCACCGATGGAACCCAGATTGTGGGCGGTGTGGCGGCCTATCCCATCCCCGATGGCGTTTATGACCCTTATGACAAGTGGTTCAATTGGCTGGCGGATGTGGGCATCCCGGATTATTCGGATAGAAATATGATCCTGGATGGCGCTATGTCGGATTTCTGGGGCGGCTGGCAGGCAACGTTCCAGAGCGCAGAGGAGGACGGCACGGTGCGCCGCAACCACCATTTCACCGTCCGGGAGGACACCGTCTATGATGTGTGGATGGAGGTTGACATTCTGGGCGAGGACAACGCCCGGATGCTCTCCAATTCCATCCACTACATTGACAGGGAAGTGCGGCTCAAAACGGTCACGGCCTACCCGGAGGGTGTGGAAACCACCTGCGAATTAGAGGAGGTTGTCCGCCCCGGCTATACGGTCTGGCTGCCGTCCCAGGATTGGCCCTTCGGTGACCGGGAAATCATCCGGGGCGTTCCCACGGACACGCTGGAATACGGCGAGAATGACAAAATCCAGCTGCGCATAGCCACCCTGGCGGGCAAAGACCTGGCTTCTGCCCAGCGCTGGGTGCGGGAAAACTGGCCGCAGTATGACCTGGTGGAAGACAAGCGGGGCGGTCTGGGCGGCACGGATGAACGGCAAAATATGTTGAATGTTGCCCTTTACCCTGCGGAAAACGTCACCTATGCGGTGATTCAGATGTACCCTCTGGAGGCTACCGAGGGCGGCGGCCTTTGGGTGCGTGTCTTTGCGGATACCTTCCGGCTCAACGAGGATTACACCATGAGCGTGGAAGAAATGGATTATCTGCGCTGCATGGAAGTGATGGAGCGGGCGAAATTTGACGAAGAACAATCCGTCTGCATTGAGAATTCCGTATGGATGGCGGGCGATGCACAGCAGGATGGTACATATGCCCTTAATTCCTATTATTGGGACGGCGAGAACTGCCTTGTGGAAATAACAGATTTCCGCAATTCCCGTCAGGAGGCGGTGATGGATGCCCATGGGGAGCGCTTCTGCTATACGGGGCAGCTGGAAGAAGATACGCCGCGTTGGAAGCCCTGCCAGGAGGAGCATGAAATAACAGAACCCATCATGTCCACCGTTACCTTTAATAAGCACTATTTTCGTTATACGGGAAATGGCAACGATGCACAGGGAAGGGGACACCGTGTGTCCTATGAGTGGCTGAACTATGGCGATGAGGGAAATGCCACGGTTTATGCCACGGTGGATTTCATTTTTGACGACGATGGCGGATTCATTATGGTTCAGTGGAAGAACGGTGCCGGTGTGGAGTGTGAATTTAACGTGGTCGAAAGCCTGGCTTCTACCCAGCCGGATGCTGCCCGCGCCAAAATTGAGGAAGAATACCAACGGGCTATGTCAGAGAATCAATAAGACATCAGGGGCGGCGAATGTGCCGCCCCGTTTTCGTTACGCTGTACATTTCTTCCTGCGGGTTACCGAAAAAACCAGCTGCCGCATCCATGCAATGTCCTCTTTTTTCAGAACGCCGAATAGTGACAGCAGCAGGGGAAGCAGAAGGACATACACCGCCGGCAGCTGCACCAGCCGGGAAATCCACACCGCCAGCAGGCAGGCGCTGGCTGCCAAAGCGGGGACGGCAAAGGAAATGCGGAAGCCGGTGATGATGCTCAGCCTGCGCAGACTAAGCAGGAAGTTTATGAGGTGCGTCACCAAAAAGCTTACAAAATACCCCTTCATTCCGTAAACCGGCAGCAGCAGAAACAGGAATACCACATCCAGAAATGACGTGAGGATGTTATACCGGACGCAGATTTTCTGCTGTCCCAGTCCCTTGGTCATGGCATCGGTAATGGCATCGCAGTATAAAAAGGGAATCATCACCGCATAAAATTGAAGACTGTCGCCTGCCTGAGCATTGCAATACAGGCGAACGCACAGGGGCTGGGCAAAGAGAAAGACCAGCCCGCCGAAGAATATTCCATATACCATGGCTGACCATAGCCCCCGCTGCACCAGATAGCCAATCCGCTCTTTTTTTCCGGCGGCATTGCACCGCGCCAGCTCTGGAATCAGCAGCTCCGCCAGGGCATACAAAATGCAGGCGGGGAACATCATCACGGGAAACACCATCCCGCTGACCCGTCCAAAGGCGCTCATGGGGTCTGCCTCCCCATGGAACAGGGAGAGACGCTTGGGAACCAGCAGATTCTCGGTGGTACTGATGCAGGATCGAACCACATCAGCCCCCGCCAGGGGAACGGCGGCGTGAAGAAGCCGCTGGCGAACCGGGATAGGCTGTCCGCTTGGAGATTTCTCCCGCACCCGCAGCCACACCAGCGCCGTCAGGGTCACACAGGCACTCACACCGCCGCCCAGCACCACACACAGGCAGGAGCGCTCGGCATCCTTCCCAGCCCACAAAGACAGACTCGCCAGCGTCACCACCATGGAGCACAGTTGCTCGGCCACCTCCACGGCAGCCAATGTTCCAATGCGATTGGCGGCGGTGAAATATCCACTCATCACCCCGCTGAGGCATACCACGGGCAGAAACACGGCAAACAGCCGGAGGGAGGGAATCACCTGCACATTTCCAATCCAGTGCGTAGCCATCCATGGCGCACCCAGGAAAAGTCCGGTGGCAACGGTGCCGCTGCATAGGATGCTGTAGGCAAAGCAGGCGGACAGAATGTGACAAAGGTTCTGGGGACGGCGCTTCCCCAGCTCCTCGGCGGTCAGGTACATGGTGGCGGTGCGGATACCGGCAATACCTGCTACCATGCTCAGACTTCCAACGGACAGCACCAGCTGTATGAGGCCGATTCCGGCGGCACCAATGCAGCGGGACAGGTAGACCTGAAAGCTTGTGCCTACCACCCGCAGCAGCAGATTCACACCGGTAAGCAGCAGGGCACGGTAAAAAATCGGTTTATTTCGGTGCAAAGGTAATCCCCCCTTGTCCGCAATGTATGCGCAAGGGGGGAAGCATATGATAGGTAAGGGTGAATAGGGAATCGTGAATAGGTTACGCAGGCGGCTTACGGCTTCTCCTGCGGGGCACCCACGGTGCAGTACATACTCAGAGGACACGCTCCGCAGCGGGGACTGCGTGCGGTGCAGACATCCCGGCCAAACAGCACCAGCCGATGGCAAAAGTCCGAGGATTCCTCCGGCGGTAATAGGCGGCGCAGCTGCTGCTCCACCTTTTCCGGCTCCTTGCCGGTGGTCAGCCCCAACCTGCCGCAAATGCGAATGCAGTGGGTGTCACACACCACGCTTCCGGGCACACCATAAATGTCGCCCAGCAGCAGGTTCGCTGTCTTCCGTCCAACGCCGGGGAGACGCAAAAGCGATTCCATATTGTCCGGCACTTTTCCGCCGAAGTCCCGCAGCAGCATCTGGCAGGCCAGAACAATGTCCCTCGCCTTATGCTTGTAGAAGCCGCAGGAGCGCACATAATTTTCCACATCCCCAATGTCCGCGTTCGCCATGGCCTCCAGGGTGGGGTAGGCGGCAAACAGCGCCGGGGTAACCTGATTGACCCGGGCATCGGTGCACTGGGCAGACAGCCGGACGGAAATCATCAGCTCATAGTCCTTGTCATAGTGCAGGGCGCACAAAGCCGCCGGATAACGGTCTTTCAGTATTTCGATAATGGCAGCTACTTTTTCTTCCATAGATGTATCTCTCTTTATTTCTCAAAATGTAAACGGCAGCTAGATGTCCAGATTCCCTTCTTGGGTTGTGGGAAAATCAGCAGTCAACGCCGAAATCTCATAGGCTGTCCGTTCTTCCGCGCCGCCTTCGGTAAGCTTGGTGTAAATGCGGCTTTGAAGGCGGCCATCCAGGAAAATCCGGTCGCCCACCTTGCAATTTGCAGCCTGGGCGGCAACTCTGCCCCATAAAATACAGGGAAGATAGTCCGCACGCCGGAATCCCCGGGGAACAGCCAGCATCACGTCGCAGATTTCCCGTCCCAGGGGGGTGCGGCGGTAGGTCGGTTCCCGGCATACAATGCCGTCCAGTAGACACTGGTTCATGGCTTCGCCGTCCTCGGCGCAGATGTGGGCTGCAAATACAAAAATGGACAGGTGCCGTCGTCCGTTTTCCCGGAGGTTGTGGGAGCGTACCTGACCGCTGACGGTCAGCATCCCGCCGCCGGATAAGTCCAGCGTGTCCAAAACAGAGCCTTCGGCAATGACGGGCAGAATGTCCACGACCCCGGAAAGCCGGGGCACCTCCAGCAGAAAACGGAAAAACTGCTTATTGTGGTTTTCGTGGGAAAGTTGGGGCAGCGTCAAAAGGCTTCCCCGCAGGGTGATTTGATTTCGGGTCGCAGCCGGTTCCATAGTTACCACCTCATGCGTTAGATGTATGGAACATCCTATGCACCGGGATGGCGGAAAGAACCTCAGCCTTCGTCCGCTGCCCAGCCGCGGGTACACCGGACGGCCTTTTCCCAGCCGCTGAGCCTTTTTTGGCGTTCGATGTCAGCTAACATGGGCCGGAAAATGCGATCAGTGTGCCGAATGGTGCTGAGCTGTTGCTGGTCTTCCCAGAACTTGACAGCCAGTCCCGCCAAAAATGCCGCACCGGCTGCTGTTGTCTCCACGCATTTTGGGCGGTCAACCGGGGCGCGATTGATGTCCGCCTGGGTTTGCATCAGGTAGTTATTGGCCGCTGCGCCGCCGTCCACCTTCAGGGAGGACAGGCGGATGATTGCATCCGCCTCCATGGCGGAGAGTACGTCATGAATTTCATAGGTGATGGAATCCAGGGTTGCCCGGATGATGTGGTTTTTGTTCACGCCCCGGGTCAGCCCCACAATGGCACCCCGGGCATAGGCATCCCAGTATGGCGCACCCAGGCCGGTAAATGCAGGGACAACATAGCACCCGCCCGTGTCCGGCACCCGCTTGGCAAGGTATTCCGAATCTGCGGCAGAGTCAATCAGATGCAGCTCGTCCCGCAGCCACTGGATGGCGGCACCTGCTACGAAAATAGAGCCTTCCAGCGCATAGTTGACGCTTCCGTCCAGCCCCCAGGCAATGGTGGTAACCAGCCCGTTTTGGGAGCGAATGGGCTTCTTTCCGGTGTTCATCAGCAGGAAAGCGCCGGTTCCATAGGTGCATTTGGAGTCGCCGGGCAGAAAACAGGCCTGCCCGAACAATGCCGCCTGTTGGTCGCCCGCTGCGCCGGAGATGGGGATGGGAGCCCCGAAAAACTGGGGTTCCGTCAGCCCATAGCAGCAGCTGGAGGGCATGGGTGTGGGCAGCATGGAGCGGGGGATTTCCAGTCGGCCAAGAATATCATCATCCCATTGCAGGGCGTTGATGTTGAACAGCATGGTGCGGGAAGCGTTGGAGTAGTCCGTGACATGAACCCGTCCGCCGGTCAGCTTCCAGATGAGCCAGGTTTCTACGGTTCCGAACAGCAGTTCCCCTCGCTGGGCGGCAGCCATGGCACCGGGGACGTTTTTCAGAATCCAATGGATTTTGGTGGCGGAAAAATAGGGGTCAATCACTAGCCCGGTTTTCTCCCGGATGGCTTCCGTCAGTCCCTCTGCCCGCAGATGGCTGCAAATGTCCGTTGTCCGGCGGCATTGCCAAACGATGGCGTTGCACACAGGCTGACCGGTGTATTTATCCCACACAACGGTCGTTTCCCTCTGGTTGGTGATGCCAATGGCGGCAATGTCTGCGGCGCTGGCACCAATACTGGCAAGCGCCTGCCGGGCAACGGCCAGCTGAGTTTCAAAAATTTCATCCGCATCGTGCTCCACCCAGCCAGGCTGTGGGAAAATCTGGGTAAATTCCTTTTGCGCCACGGCGCAGATATCCCCCGCCTGGTTAAATAGAATGCACCGGTTAGAGGTTGTCCCGGCATCCAGCGCCATGATGTATCTGGGCATTTTTGTCCCTCCTGTTACTGAATGTGGACGTGATTGTTGATGTGATCCTGGCAGTAGCAGTAGTACCCCTTGCACTTACTGCAATAGCGGAATTCCAGCTCTGGATTCGTTACATCCGTGCGGCCACACACGGTGCAGCGATGGTTATAGTCCTGCTGTTCCTTCTCCTGCTGGGGCTTTTGGGTGACATGGAAGTGGATAACCTTCGGCCCCTTGGCCTTGGGCTTCACCCGGAAAAGCTTTTGCAGCTTCAGGCGGAAGCTGAGGGGGAAGATGTTCAGCACGTCAGCGCCAAAGAACAAAAAGTAGTTGGCAATGGCAATGATGGGGAACAGGTTATAGGGGAAACGGTTCTGAATCACCGAGAGGAGCACCAGCACCAGCTCTAAAATGGCAAAGAACCATGCCTTAATGGGAATAATCATCATGAACAGGAACGTGGCATCGGGGAACATGGTGGCGTAAGCCAAAAACAGGCTGGTGTTCAAGTGGCTGGCATCGGCGCGGCAGCCGGGGATGAGCATACAGAAAATATCCATCATCACCACGCCGGACAAATAAAAGAGGTTAAATCGCAATGTGCCCCAGCTGCGTTCAATCACCATACCAATGGAATAGAAGCAGAACAGGCTGATGGCTACCAGCAGCAAATCCAACCCGCCGCCCATGCCGCTGTAGGTGGTCAGGGGGTAGGTGAACAGCCGCCAGATCTGCCCCTTGAGGATGGAAGCCCGGTCAAAGCACAGCAGGTAGTAAAGAAAATAATTCTGGGCAAACATACTCAGTAAATACACAACGGCGTTGCCGATGCAGATGTAGAGCATGAGATTGCGGATGCCTTTGTTCCGGTTGCGCAGGCAGAACCGCTCAAAATTTCTGCGTAGGTTTTTCAAATAACTCAACTCCTAAAATTCGGTTGCCATCTATTTTACCAGCACTTTTCTCAAAAGTCCATATCGTATTTGTGAACAATGGAGGAAAGTTTCGCGCCTACTTGACAAAGGATGATTTGTGTATATAATAAACTCTAAACATGAAAATTGCATACAAGCCTTATCAAGAGCGGTGGAGGGAACGGCCCGATGAAACCCAGCAACCTGTCAATCAAGGTGCTAAATCCGGCGGCAACGAAAGATGAGGATTCGATATTTGCGCACATCGAATCTTCGGTGTGCGTTTTTTGTTTACTTGTTTTTCTGCGTATAGAGAAAGGAATTATCATGGAAAAAAGAATTTTCACCTCTGAATGTGTAACCAATGGCCACCCCGATAAGGTGGCGGACTCCATTTCCGATGCCATCCTGGATGCCTGCCTTGCCCAGGATCCCAATTCCCGTGTCGCCTGTGAGACCATGGTCACTACCAACTTCTGCCTCATCTGCGGCGAAATCACCACCAGCGCCAAGGTGGATTATCCCAGCGTTGCCCGGGAAGCCATCCGCAGAATCGGTTATGTCTACCCCGGTGACGGCTTCGATGCCGAAACGGTGGAGATTCAGTGCCGCATCCACACCCAGTCTGCCGATATCGCCATGGGCACCAATGACCAGGTGGGCGGTGCCGGTGACCAGGGCATGATGTTTGGCGGTGCCTGCACCCAGACCCCGGAGCTGATGCCCATGCCCATTGCGCTGGCTCGTGCCCTGTCTAATCGGCTGACCGAGTGCATTCACGAAAACAAAAAGCTGCGTGCCGATGGCAAGACTCAGGTCTCCGTGGAATTTGATGAGGATGGCAACGTGGTTGGCGTTGACACCGTGGTTGTTTCCGTGATGCACAGTGCTGATTTCCCCATGGAGGAGTTGCGCAAGTACATTGCTGATGAAGTGATTGCCCCTGTCCTTGCAAAGTACGGTTTCCGTATGGAGGATGTGAACCACATCTACATCAATCCCACCGGCAATTTTGTTATTGGCGGCCCAAATGGCGATACCGGTCTGACAGGCAGAAAGATTATTGTGGATACCTACGGCGGCTATTTCTCCCATGGCGGCGGTGCATTCTCCGGCAAGGATCCCACCAAGGTTGACCGCAGTGCTGCCTATCTGGCGCGCTACATGGCCAAAAACCTGGTGGCAGCCGGTCTGGCAACCAAGGTGCAGGTGCAGCTGGCCTATGCCATCGGCGTGGCAGAGCCTGTCTCTGTCCGTGTGGATTCCTTTGGCACTGGTGTTATCCCTGAGGAGCAGATGACGGAACTGCTGCGCAAGACCGTGGATATGACCCCTGCCGGAATCATCAAGCGCTTTGACCTGCGCCGTCCCATCTATGCGGACACCGCTGCCAAGGGTCACTTCGGTGTGGAAGGCCGTCCCTGGGAGCGTACTGATTTGGCTGAGGAACTGAAGCAGCTGATTTGATGACGCTGCGAACATAGTACGGATACGTTGGATCCCGAACACGCCCGGTGACGATTGACGCAGGAAACCGTTGCGTTTTGAATGGGGGAAAGTACACTGGAATACATTTATCTTCATGGTCTGGGGCAAACGGCAAGCAGCTGGCAGCCGGTGCTTCAAGCGCGCTCCCTCCCCGGAACAAGCCGGTGCCTGGATTTGGTGGAGCTTTTGAGGGGGCAGGAGGCAAGCTATCAGAACCTCTATGCTGCTTTTTCCCGTCAGTGCCAGCAGACGGCGGGGAAAGTAACGCTTTGCGGCTTGTCCCTGGGCGCGGTGCTGGCACTGAACTACGCCATTGACCATCCCGAGGGGGTGGAGGCGCTGGTGCTGATTGCGCCGCAGTATAAAATGCCCCGAAAGCTGCTGTGGCTGCAAAATTTGATGTTCCGCTTGATACCGGAATCCCAATTCCAGGAAACCGGATTCAAGAAAAGGGACTTTGTTTCCCTGTGCCAGACAGCGGCGGTGCTGGATTTCACCGATTCTCTGGGGGCGGTGCAATGCCCCACGCTGGTGGTTTGCGGAGCAAAGGACAGCGCCAATCGAAGGGCGGCAAGGGAGCTGGAAGCTTTGCTTCCTCATGCCACTCTCAGGGAAGTTCCGGTGGCAGGGCACGAGGTAAATACCCAGGCGCCGGAGGCTCTGGCAGAAATCCTACAGCAGTTTTTTGCACACCTGTAATAAGAAAGGCAGAGCGTCAGGGTTGGCGCTCTGCCTTTTGAAAAATTCTTTGGAGCTGAGATAATGAACCGCGTGGAATTATCGGAATATATACAAAATCGCTACAGCGCCTCACCGGATTTCCCTTGGGCAAAGTACCCCAGCTATGAGGTCTTTCGCCATGGCAGCAACCAAAAGTGGTTTGCGATTATCATGGAGATACCCAGCAAGAAGCTGGGGCTGGACGGCGAGGAATGCTTGCAGGCGGTGAACCTGAAGTGCGACCCGATTTTGATTGGCTCCCTGCTGGAAGAAGCGGGCTTTTTCCCCGGTTACCACATGAACAAGGAACACTGGATTACGGCTGCCTTGGATGGCAGGATCCCGGATGAAAAGCTCAAGATTTTATTGGATATGAGTTTCGATGCCACCCTGTGAGAAATCTGAATGAACCCTCCCGGTTTGATGCCGGGAGGGTTTTGTTACAGCAGCACAGGCTGCATTTGCCTCCCCAGGACGGCAAGCTCCACCGCCTGGGGAATCAGATCAAAATGGGCAACCAGGGATGTTGGTTTCTGCTCCGGGTCGTCCTGTCCGTAGGGGACAAAATAAAAATGCTTTCGTGCCATCAGGCGGCCAATATTCTCTGCCGCACCGGCCAGCCCATCGTTGGTGGAAATGGCAACCAGCACCGGCCTGCCGTTTCGCAAATGGCTTTTTGCCGCCATGGTCACTGGGGTGTCCGCAATGCTGTGGCTGAGTTTTGCCAGTGTGTTCCCGGTGCAGGGGGCAATCACCAGAATATCCAGTAGTTTCTTTGGCCCGATAGGCTCTGCCTCGGCGATGGTTTTGATGACCGTTTGCCCGCAAATTTCCTCCGCACGTTCCAGAAATTCGCTTGCTTTTCCAAACCTGGAATCCGTGGTGGCGGACACAAAGGAAAAAATCGGGTATACCGTGTGCTTCTTTGCCAGCGCCTCCACCACCGGGAAAACTTTTGAAAAGGTGCAGAATGACCCGCACATTGCAAATCCAATATTCATATCCGTTCCTCCTGTAGCCGGTGCAAAAGGGTGTCCGCAATCAGCTTGCCGGAGCTTTCCGGCACATAGATTCCGGGCAGTCCCCGCGCCGGAATAACGTCATCCCCTGCAATGCCGGGCAGGGATGCCAGCTCGATTTTCAAGCAGTTTCTGCATTGGGCGGAAACTGCCTCCGGTATCATCATTCCCGGTGCGGTGTTATAAAGAATGCGGAAGTTTCCGATTGCACCGTCCAGGTCTTCCCGGTGTAACGGACGCAGCCCAAAGGAGGCGGCTTCCGCCAGATGGGCTTCGCTGCGGGAGAGAACGGAAACGATTGCGCCGCAGCCCTGCAACAGCCGCGCCAGATGTTTTCCAATCCGCCCCCAGCCTACTACCAGCACATTTGTTCCGCGCAGCGAAAATGCGGTTTTCTCAGCGGTGACCCGCAGGGCACAGGCAGCAGTCAGTGCCGCATTTTCGTATAAGTACCCTTCGTCCTTCAATAAATCCAGGCTTTGGTATTCATCGGGAATCTGGCTGTCCAGATTGCCGCCAATCAGAATGATTTGGGGCGGCAGCAGTTCCAGAAGAGAACGCAGTGACTTGCCGCTTTTTAAGACTCCCGGACTGGAAAAGCTGGGAACATCCATCAGCAGGTGCGTTGCCTCCGGGGTCACATGGTCGGTAACCGGGATTCCCCGTGCCGCAAGAATCCGAGCCGCCTCGTGGCAGGCTTGGGTGCAGCCAACGGGGTATAGTAGCAATTGTTCCATCTTGAATCACTCCTGTGCTCCACCATATGCGCCGTTTGTGTCGCCTGTGACGGGGGACTTGATTTTTCTCATTCTTCCTGTATAATATTCTTGGGTGTATCTACTCAGATGGAAACGCCCTGAAGGGAGGAATCAATATGCAGCGATTGGGCTTTATTCACGATATGCTGGATGTGAAGGTACTCATTCTGTTTGTCATGTCCAAGGTCGATTATCCGGCCACCGGCCAGCAGATTTATGAATTGTGCCTCCAGGATGATTGCGTGAGCTATTTTGATATTTATGCTGCGCTTCCGCAGCTGGTTAAATCCGGCCATTTGGTTGAAAAGGAGAAAGACCTTTATGCCATTACCGAAAAGGGCAGGGCAGACGGGGCGCTGACCCAGGACTCCATTGCCTACACCGTCCGGTGCAAGGCGGAAAACGCCGTTGATCGCTTCAACCGGCAGCTGCGCCGCAGCAGCTATGTCAAAACGCAGGTCATTCCCCGGGAGACCGGCGAAAGCTCCGTTATCATGGCGTTGGATGATGAAACCGGAAATCTGATGACGTTGGAGCTGATGGCCCCCAACCAGCGCCAGGCCGTGCGCCTGGGCAAGTTCTTTGAAAAAAAGGCCGAGAAGCTTTATAATATGATTATGGCAGAACTTTTAGAGGAGGAGGACGAAACGGAAGCCTGACCCCTTGCCGGTGTGCCAAAATCGTGGTATAGTATAAGTACCCCGGGAGAACCGGTACATAGAAAGGAGCTGCCGCATATGAAGTTTCAGTTTAGTGAAAAGAAAGTCAAGCTTCCTGAGAAGGTACACCAGTACGCCGAGAAGAAAGTGATGAAGCTTTCCCGTTACTTCGAGGATGATGCAGAAGCCTTGATTGTTTTCTCTGTGGAGAAGAACAGAAATAAAGCAGAGCTCACCGTCCACGGTGCAGGAACCTGGTTCCGCGCCTCTGAGAGCACTTCCGATATGTTCGCCTCCATTGATGCAGCGGTTGCCACCATCGAAGGCCAAATCCGCAAGAATAAAACCCGCCTTGCCCGGCGGCTGCGCCAGGATGCTTTCGTCCGCAGTGTCCAGGAGGAAACGTCCTTTGCCCCCGATGAGCCGGAGGAGAATCTTACCATCACTCGCGTCAAGCATTTCAATATGCGCGCCATGACGCGGGAAGAGGCTGTCTTGCAGATGAATCTGCTGGAGCACAATTTCTTCGCATTCCGTGATGAGGACAACGGCGGATGCTTCGCCGTGGTGTATAAGAGAAATGATGGCGGCTACGGCGTGATTGACGACGAAGCGTAAATAAAAAGCTGGGGCTGCTTTGTTGGCAGCCCCAATTTTGCAGCCCGGAAGGGTTCAGCCAGTGCCAAGCGGCACTGGCTGTTGCTTTTTGCGGGAGGGTTAATGCGTCTTCCACACAACGCGGATTCGGTGAAAAAACAATTGACAAAACTTGACAAAATGCTACAATAAAGGTGGCTTATGCCACTACGAGAGAAAATGGTGTTTACTACGATAAGGTAGAACACCTCGGAGCTCTACCCCAGTCGTGATTTTGCGACTGGGGTATCTACGTTCTATGGAGAAAACGGGGGGGGTAACGCAATGAAAAAGAGGAAGAAGAAAAAGAAGGATAAGAAGGATTGTCATTACACATTGGGCTTGGACATCGGTATTGCGTCCATCGGCTGGGCAGTTCTCGGCAATGACGAGGATGGAACGCCAAACCGGATTATTGACCTGGGCGTTCGGATTTTTGAATCAGCCGAAGTTCAAAAGACGGGTGAGAGTCTTGCAGCGCCCCGCCGGGATGCCCGCAGCGCACGGCGCAGACTTCGCCGGCACCGTCACCGCCTGGAGCGGATACGTTATCTGCTGGTGCAGCAGGGGGTGCTCACCCAGGAGGAAATGACCCATTTGTATGACAAAAGCGACATGGTGTCGCCCTATCAGCTGCGTACAGAGGGGCTTGACCGGCTTTTGAATGCACGGGAGTTTTCAAAAGTGCTGATTCACCTTGCTCAGCGCCGGGGCTACCAATCCAACAGCACCGCCGAAGAAGCAAAGAACGAAAAGGAAAACGGCATTATCAAGTCTGCCATTTTGGAAAATCAGCAGCGCATGGAGCGGGGCGGCTACCGCACCATCGGTGAAATGATGTATCGGGATGCGGCATTCTGGGAGACAATTAACGGAATCCGCTACCACTGCACCCGCAATAAGGCGGGGGATTACCGCTTTACCGTTGACCGTGCCTCTATTCTTTCAGAGGTTTCCATTTTCTTTGAAGCCCAGCGCCGTCTCGGCGCCCCTTGGGCTTCCGTGGAAATGGAAGACGCTTACACTGCAATCCTGTCCGGCCAGCGCAGCTTTGACGAAGGCCCCGGCAACGACAGCCACGGCAACGAAAGCCCGTTCCGAAAAGCCATGTCTCACAACGTAGGAAATTGCACCTTGATACCAACGGAGCTGCGTGCGGCAAGAGCGGACTATACTGCTGAATATTTCAAGCTTCTGCAAGACCTCAACCATATGCGCCTGGTGGACAACAGCGGTTCGCACCCCCTGACCCAGCAGCAGCGTGCCATCCTGGAAGAAATGGCTTTCCGCTCGGCAAACCTGACCTATGGGCAGCTGCGCAAAAAGCTGGGACTTTCGGATGAGGTGCGGTTTGCAGGCCTTTATTATGGGCAGGACACCATAGAAAAAGCCGAAAAGAGAAAGTGGCCGCAGATGCAGTCCTACCACAAGATACGCACTGCCCTGGATAAGGTGAGCAAGAATGCCATTCGGACGCTGACCCAAGACCAGCTGGACGCAATCGGGGAAATACTGGCGGGCGGCGTGTCAGACGCAAAGAGAATAAATTCCTTTTGTTTGGAGGGAATCCCAGAGGAGTACCATAAAGCATTGTTGCCTCTTTCCATCTCGAAACGTGCCAAGCTTTCCATAGCTGCAATGCGCAAACTCATTCCGTTTTTGCAGCAGGGGATGCGCTATGACGAGGCGTGCAAGGCAGCTGGTTTGGATTTTCATGGAGCAGACGGCAAAGTGGAAAAGCTCAGCGACTTCCTCAACGAGATAACCAACCCGGTTGTCCGCCGGGCGGTGTCCCAGACCATCAAGGTGGTCAAAGCAGTTGTGGATACCTATAGTAAAAGGGAAGAAATGAAGCTGGATGCAGTACGCATTGAGCTTGCCCGCGAAATGCACCATTCCATCAAGGAACGGAACAGAATGAAAAAACGGCAGGAGGAAAATCGGGAGAAAAACGAGCAGGTGAAGGCGCAAATCCTGGAAACAAAACCGGGAACCCGGGTGACCGGACTGGATATTGTAAAATTCAAGCTGTATCAGGAGCAAGATGGAATCTGTCTGTATTCCGGCAAACCGATGGAAATTGAGCGCCTCTATGAGCCGGGGTATGCAGAGGTTGATCACATCATTCCCTATTCCCGTTGCTTTGACGACAGCTACAGCAATAAGGTGCTGGTGCTTGCCGAAGAAAACCGCCAAAAGGGAAACCGTACACCTTACGAATATTTCGGGGCGGACGAACAGCGGTGGCATGAATTTTCCGCCCGTGTGAGGGCATCTGTCCGGGATTTCAAGAAGCGGCAAAAGCTCCTCAATACCTCCTTCGGGGAGGAGCAGAAAAATGAATTTACCCAGCGGAATTTGAACGACACCCAGCACATCACCCGCGTGGTATATAACTATCTGCGCAACAATCTCGAATTTGCGGACTCTGCCTACGCCAAGGCCCCGGTTCAGGCGGTGAATGGTGCGGTGACGGCAATGCTCCGGGGCAGATGGGGCATCGAAAAGATGCGTGGAGACGGCGACCTGCACCATTGCAAGGATGCGGTGGTGATTGCGGCTACCAGCCGCTCCATGATAGAGGACTTGACCAAGTATTATCAAGAGGAAGAGCAGCGCTTTATGGGGAAAACCCATTTCGTTGACCCGGCAACCGGCGAGGTGCTGACCAGGAAAGAATTTCCCCAGCCATGGCCTCGATTCAGGGAGGAGCTGGAAGCCCGCCTGGATCCCATTGACCCCATGGAGGCGGTGATGGCGCTCCATCTGAGTACCTACGAGCCGGAGGAAGAAATCGCCCCTGTTTTTGTCTCCCATATGCCCAAGCATACGGTGACCGGGGCAGCGCATGAGGAAACGATTCGCAGCAGAACAGAGACGGGAACCGTGGTCAAAACAGCCCTCACCTCCTTGAAGCTGGATAAAAATGGCGGGATTGAAGGCTACTATAATCCCCAAACAGACCCCCGGCTCTATCAAGCCCTGGTGGAGCGGCTCAGACAGTTTGATGGGAAAGGGGAAAAGGCGTTTGCAGAGCCGTTCTATAAGCCCAAAAAGGACGGAACCCCCGGCCCCAGAGTGGACAAGGTGAAAATCGAAAGGAAATCCTCTCTGAGTGTGTCCACCGGCAGGGGCGTGGCCGATAACGGGAGAATGGTGCGCATTGATGTGTTCCGTGTCCCGGATGATGGCTATTACTTCGTCCCCATCTATGTGGCGGACACCAAGAAAGCAGTCCTCCCCTCCAAGGCAGTTGTGGCGGGCAAGTCGCCGGAAGCATGGAAACAGATGAAGCCGGAGCGTTTCCTGTTTTCACTGTTCAAGGATGACCTGATTTACGTTGAGAGCCGCAAGGGAATTTCCCTTGCACTTGCGAAAGAGGCAGTCGGCGAGAAAACAATCCAGCCCAAATCCGGTCTGTTCTATTTTTGCGGAGCAAATATATCTAGTGGAAGTATCGGAATTGAAACCGATGACCGTCGCTATGGAAAGGAAAGCTTGGGACTGAAAACGCTGACATTGATTGAAAAGTGCCAGGTAGATGTCCTGGGCAACGTCAGCAAGGTAAGACTTCCTGAAAAACGGCTGGAATTTCGGGGGAGGAAGTAAAAAATGGAATATCGGAATATCTTCATTGCAAACCCGGCAAAGCTCAGCATCCAAAGGAATCAGCTTGTGTTTCAGCAGGAACAGCAGTTCACCGTCCCCCTTGAAGACATTTCCAGTATTCTCATCGAAAGCCAACAGGTGACCCTCACCGCTGCTGCACTTTCTGCCATTGCAGAGTTCGCCTGGTAGGCGACCCGAGCGGCGAAGCCGCCTTGGCTCCCTCTTTGAGGGAGCTGCTGAGCGA